>JADHED010000378.1_pt1 | contig 55589 bp, 44 predicted proteins | sample 8952041 | NCBI WGS metagenome assembly JADHED01 (sample SAMN16124423, study PRJNA663239) | bioreactor sludge metagenome | isolation source: sludge (control) | place: India:Bengaluru | collected 2018-09-08 | reverse complement strand
GCAATCATGGTGGTTTTATACAGCTAGTTTTTTGGCTGTAGTTATTAGTATATATTCTTACAACAGGTATCGTACCCGTGCTTTTTTGAAGCGTACAAAATTGCTTGAAAAACAAGTTGAGGAGCGAACGGTGCAATACAAAGAACAAAAAGAGAAAGCAGAAACAAGTGAACGATTGCGTCAGCAATTTTTGGCAAACATGAGCCACGAAATACGCACACCAATGAACGCCGTGAATAGCTTCGTCAATCTGCTGATAGAAAAAGAGCCCAAGCCAGAGCAAGTGCAATACCTGACGGCCATATCTAAATCTTCGGGGTTGCTGTTGCACATTATAAACGATGTACTTGATATTTCTAAGATGGATGCTGGTAAGCTAAAGATTGAAAGTATTCCGTTTTCATTAAGGCAAACAGTAACTGATGTAGCGGAGACGCTATCGGTGCTGGCAAAAGAAAAAGGTCTGCAACTAAAAGTAACTGTTAATGACGATATACCCGATGTAATAAAAGGAGACCCTTACAGGCTAAGCCAAGTGCTGCTAAACTTATGCAACAATTCTATAAAATTTACGGAGAAAGGCTATGTATCTATCAATGTTGATTTGATAAATGCGCAGCAAGATTATATTAAACTAAGCATTACTGACACGGGTGTTGGTATTGCGCCCGATAAACTCAAATTATTATTCAGGGACTTCGCACAAGTAAATATCTCTGATACCAGAACGCATGGTGGCAGCGGGCTTGGGCTATCTATATCTAAGGGGCTTGTAACGTTGATGGGCGGAAGCATTGCTGCCGAAAGCATACCCAACGTAGGTTCTGTATTTTCATTTACCATTCCGATGATGCGTGCGGATGCTACAGAAGTCAGTGGTACCCAGAAGGCGATACAACAAATTGATGGTAGCTTATTAAATGGGCTGAATGTACTTGTAGTAGATGATAATGAGTATAACAGGTGGGCAGTCATTGATACATTGAAATTAAAATCGGATGTAACAATTAGTACGGCTACTAACGGGCAACAAGCATTGGATATGTTACAGACTTACACTTTCGACATTGTATTGATGGATGCACAAATGCCTGTTATGAGTGGTATAGAAGCTACTAAGCACGTCCGTAAGCATTTTGGTAGTAATAAAAAAGACATTCCCATTATTGCCATGACTGCAAGTGTACAAGAGGCGTATATCCGTGAATGTTTGGACGCCGGTATGAATGCTTGTGTTACCAAACCCTTCAATGCTCAAGTATTGATAATGGAGATAGCAGTATTAACAGGTAGAATCAACGGTAATTTTGGCTTATATAATGCAACAGAGAATAGGGTTGAAAATAACCACGAAGACGAGCAGACAATCAATTTGGCAGATTTGCGTGCATTTTGCGATGGCGAGGAAAAAAGGATGCAGCAATATATACACCTGTTTATAAAAAGTGTTCCTGCATTTTGTAATGAAATGGAAGCAACGTTGTCAAAAAAAGATTATGAAAAGATTAAAGAACTTACACATGCTTTCAGGCCTAAACTGGCAATGATGGGGGTAAGAGAAGCACTTGTAATAATCGACAAATTAGAGGTCTATGAAATAGATTTTACACAAGAATGTAACGACAGTATACTGCAATTACTAGACTATATTAAAAAAGCTGTGATTGAACTTATTGAGTATCAACAGCAGATTTCACCGTGAAATATTTATAGGTTATATGCTTTTATAATGACGTGTAAATCTGAGTTAATAGGAATATACTATTAGAGAAGTTTTTAGAAAGTAATGTAATTGATTTTTCAGTGGATTAAGAAGTCATTTCAAGTCTTAACGGGATTACAAAACATAAAATCCACTCATTTGAGTGGCTTTTATGTTTAAGTGCCTTATTCCTTTTATGCTGAAGTATATTCCACCATCCACTCTATACCATATCTGTCTCTGAACATGCCAAAATAGCTGCCCCAAAAACTGTCTTCCATTGGCATTTCTACTGTTCCACCTGCTGAAAGGCCATTAAATATCTGGTCGGCTTCTTCTCGGCTTGCTGTGCTGATGGAAATTTTACTTCTGTTTTCGTTCTCGTTTACTTTGCCTAAGAAACTTGGTACGTCATTTCCCATCAGCACATTGCTATCACCAATAGGTAATGCTATATGCATGATTTTATTTGCATCTTCTTCAGCAATGGTAAAGCCCTCGCTCGGAATGTCTTTAAAGCGAATGATTTTCCTGAATTCTCCGCCAAATACCGATTTGTAAAACGTAAATGCTTCCTCTGCATTGCCGTTGAAGTTGATATGTGGATTGATAACTGCCATTAGCTCTGTTTTTGTGTTATTCAAATGTACTGTTTAGCTATAATATATACAGGGTATGAATGCGACAAAACAAGAGGGTATTTCTGCCACTCACTTATTGGCTTAGCCTTAAATACTAAGCCAATAAGTGAGCGAATCTAATGATTTATAATTTAGGTATTTAAATGTTTATGTTGTATATTTGTAATAATAAACCTATAAATCCATGTGTATCTTTCAAGTCCGTAACCATTTCCACTGTTTCAGGAAAAACGTAACCGTTTGTAACCGTTTAGTTAATAATTTTTATTGAATATCAATTGCTTGTGTTTTTAGCTATGTTTCGTTTTGCTGCAGTTTTGTAACCAATTGTACATTTAAAATTCAATTTTGTAACTAAGGTTTGGTATCAATATATATTCCAGGTCTTTTTCTGCGGTATTGGTCTGCAGGTTGTATTTGTAACCTTTAAAATCGGGTTGTCTGGTTATGTTCAATAGTTTAAGAGATATCTCACTGGTGCGGCTTTTCTTATTCATTTTGTAGCTGGCAGTAAAGTGGGCATTCAGGGCAGGTGTAGTCTGCATGCTGTACGCTCGGCTTTCATCATAAACAATGCCCTGTATCGCTTCTGATGCTGCTGTGTTTACAGGGGAGTACCTGTTACCACCTTGGTAACAAACACGTGTATTAAGGCTCAATACATTTTGCTTACGCTTGCCCATATACCATTCCTTGCCAATCAGGAAGTTGAAAACAAAGTTCCTGTTAAATCTGGTACTTCTCCATACATCGTCTCCGCCTTTGTAAGAGGCATTAAATATGGATGCAGTAAATAGGTAGTAGTAGCCTTTGGATATATACTTTTCCAATGTCAGATCGATGCCGTAGTTGCTGCCGCTGCCGGTGTTCTGTAGCTTTTCTGCAAAGAACCAGTCGTTACGCAGGTTTAAGAACGAAAACGAACTATCTGAAATTACGGGCACGTTGTATAGGTACTGATAATATGGCTCTGCTTTGAAATGTAACACGTTGCTGATGTTGAGGTTATAACTGGCTACAATATGATGCGCCTTTGTAAAGTCGAGGTCTTTATTTACCTGTTGTGCACCTGTGGTAAGTGAGTTGTTGAAATAGTAATTAAGCTTTTCAAGTCTGCTATGCAGCCCGTAAGCCAATGCAATGGATTGCTTAGAGTTAAGTTGTTGACTGATGCCTAGTCTCGGTTCTATAGTGTAATGATTGTTAAGTGTAAACAGTTGCCCGTTGATGCCTATTGTTAGATGCAGCTTATCTGTAATGCCTATCGATGAACTACTGTAAGCTGATAGCAAGGAGCTAAACCCTTGTGCATCTACAATGGTCTTTTCAGGTTGTTGTGTATTCTCTGCTTTGTTCAGTTGAATATCGTATTGCATGCCCGTTAACACTACACCTGTTCTGTTAGTATGCTTGGCACTGAATTTCTTATTGATGGCAGATGATAGTATGTAGTTATAATTCGTATTAACGATACTGCTTTTTGGTACAAGTGATAGTTGGTTGTTTAGCTTTTGTGTTGCCCAGTCTGTTCCGTTAACTGTAGTAGCTATGGTTGTTTTAATATAGGTGCTGTTTTTGAAAAAGTATTTATGGCTGATGCCGGCAGCACCCATGTATTGTTTTATTTCATCTTGCTCGCTGTCGTTATGATATTTCCATTCGGTACTGTCGGTTTTGGCTTTTGCGCCTGCTCTGTCTCGTAAGCCAATACCCCATAATGAAAACGTACCGGCTTTTTTTGTTGGGAAGTTTAGTTTGAAAGATAAGTCCTGATATTTCAGTCCGTTAGCATTGTCCGGTAGTGCAGGGCCTAGCAATGCAAGGGTAGAGTAGCGGTAGTTGAACAGATAAGACGATTTGCCTCCTTTCCTGAAAGGTCCTTCAGAAGACGCATCAATACCAACAAGACCTATCTGAAATGTATGCTCGTGTTTGCGATTATTACCTGTCCGCATGGCTATATCAAAGACACCGGAAAGTGCATTGTTATATTCTGCAGGAAATGCGCCTGTAAAGAAGTCTGAATTTGCCAGCATTTGGCTGCTTAGTGCAGTCAAGGTGCCCCCACCAATTGAATTCAGGTCGCCAAAATGGCTTGGGCTTGGTATTTCAACACCTTCCATTTTCCACTGCAAAAACTTAGGTGCATTACCTCGAACGATAATACCATTTTCTCCTGTGTTGCCAGTCACACCTGCAAAAGAAGAAGCAAGACGGGCCGGGTCATCGAAGCCCCCTGCATAACGTTTTGCTTCCTCTACACTCAGCATTCTTGCACTGGCGGTAGCCATATTGTTTAGCGGAAGCTCTTTGCTGACATAAGGTTTTAACACTACTTCTGTCAGCTCGTTTATTTTTTGCTTCAGGCTAATGAATAGATATGTTTCTTTGGCAGCCGTCACTACTATCTCTTTTTGAATAGCTGACTCATATCCCTGACAGCGAGCTTCAACATTGTAGCGCCCAATAGGTATGTTATTAATAATAAAAGCCCCGTTGCTATCCGCCGTTGTGGTAGTAGATGTTGTGCCATTTATAAGAATGGTGACATATGGTACAGGGCTGTTGGACGCATTATCAGTAATAACACCTCTGATAGTTTGTGCCTGTATAGTAGTAATTAAACAAAGTAAGTTGAAGAGCAAAAATGCCACACGTATCATATAAATCAAGCTTTTTCGGGTGCAAAGCTCCCTCTATGCATGATTTTGTTCAATACTGATTTATCAGTATCCTTATGTAAGAAGCCCATATCTGGTGGCAAACATGACAGCTTCAAAAGAATTATTGGCACCTAGTTTTTCCAGAAAACGTTGCCTGTGTGTGTTTACGGTATGTACGCTGATAGATAGTTTGTCTGAGATTTCTTTACTTAATAGTCCCTCTTTTACCATTTGAAGAATTTCCAGTTCTCGTCTTGTCAGTTCAAACTCTTGCTTTTGGGTTTCTTTAAGCGGAATGACTTTCCCTGTTCTAAAATTTAATAATTGGCTTCTGATGCCCTCATATTCTTCTTGATTGGGTGACACATCGACAAAGCTAACAAGTAGCCATACCTGCCCTATGCCATCTAGCTCCAATACCTGATGTTGTTCTATGAGGCGCACGTATTTGTTTTGTGCGTTCAGCATCCTGTATTCGTTAATTACTTTATAGTTTACTTTCTCATCACTCGAAAAGTTGTTGAACAACTTTAGTACTGTAACCCCATTCAGGCTTAGTTGCAGTTTGTCGTCCGTGTGTATTTTGCTTTCAAAGAAAAGTTGTCCTGTGGTTTCGTAGTCAGCAGGAGAGTATCCAAGCAGTTTCCCGTAGTTGGAAGAGTAGAAAACGATTTGTCTTTTAGCGAGGTCAAAAATACTTGCTCCCGAATTGTTGATGTTGCAAAGCGTCTGCAATGCTGCAGCATGTTTTTCTATCAGACTATAATCCAGTTCCTGCTCGTTGTAGCTATACTGTAACAGATGTCTGAAAAAGATTTCCTGAACACTGCTTTGTGCTTCCATATAATACGCTGTAAAAGACGATTGAAGTTACTGTATTCTATCAGTTTTGTTAATTGACAAAAAAATATTTTTCAAAACTGGTCAATAAAATAAAAAATAGAATACATTTGCGCCGTTCAAGTTTTTATATACTTCTTTTAGATTAACGTCAAGAAATGAAAAAAACCTTTTTGAAATCGCTTATAATCGAGGCTGCGCCTAGCGCTTGCTTCGGGCGTGGGTTTTTTGCTGAACCAATAACTGGCTCAGTTTTTTCTAACCGCACTACCTGTCTTTGGTTGCGACGTTGATACACTGCTATTCCAATAGTTATTAACTGTTGAAGAGGCCTGCATAGGGCTTTCGAAAGCGATGCCTTCGTGTGTTCATCACGAACGGTTCGGTGTATTTATTCCTATTTCAATTTACTGACATAATGAACCAGACCTTTAAGGTATTGGTGGCTGGTGGCCATCATGCCGGTTATGCGCATACCATCTGCGAAGAGATGGCTGCGTCCGCAAAAGCGCGTGGTACGGGTATTGCCAAGCGCAGTACAGAGTATGTAGAGCAGAAAATGCTGGAAGGCAAGGCTGTTATAGCATTGACCATAGAAGGCGAGTGGGCAGGTTTTTGCTATATAGAAAGCTGGAGTCACGGCGAGTATGTAGCCAATTCGGGTCTTATTGTATCTCCAAAATTCAGGAAGAGTGGGCTTGCCAAGCAGATTAAGCAGCACATATTCGAGCTGAGCAGGAAGCTATATCCTGATGCCAAGATATTCGGGCTTACTACAGGGCTTGCAGTCATGAAAATCAATAGTGATCTGGGTTACGAGCCTGTCACGTATTCAGAGCTTACACAAGATGATGCCTTCTGGGCAGGTTGCAAAAGCTGTGTCAACTACGATATACTGATGAGCAAAGACAGGAAGAACTGTCTCTGTACTGCCATGCTCTACGACCCCAAAGATCATTACACTCCCGAGGAGACAGCCACCAACTTCAAGAAGAAAGCAAAAGTGTACGAGCGTTTGCTGAACATCAAGAAGACAGGTTTCTCTAAGCTATTCATCAAAAAAGCACGTGTGCTTAAATCTTTTATTTGGTAAAAACGACATTGATTATGAAACAGAAAGTTGCATTGGCATACAGTGGTGGTTTAGATACTACATATTGTGCGCTTTATCTTAAAAGTGAATTGAACTTGGATGTATATGCAGTGATAGTACAGACAGGCGGCTTTAGTAACGAAGAGTTGCAGCAGGTTGAAAAGCGTGCATTGTCGCTTGGTGTGTCATCTTTCAAAGTGATAGATGTGACGCAACAATACTATGATAGCTGCATTAAGTATTTGGTGTATGGCAACGTGCTGAAGAATGCAGTGTATCCATTGAGTGTGAGTGCTGAACGTATGCTGCAGGCCATTGCAGTGGCAGATTATGTAAAAGAGGTAGGTGCAGACTTTGTAGCACATGGCAGTACCGGTGCGGGTAATGATCAGGTAAGGTTTGATATGGTTTTCCAAAGTGCGATACCACAGGTTAAGATACTGACACCAATACGCGATAAACGTTTGAGCCGTGAAGAAGAGATTGAATACCTGAAAGCGAATGGTGTAGAGATGAACTTTGAAAAAGCACAATACAGCATCAATAAAGGGTTGTGGGGTACATCTGTTGGTGGTAAGGAAACGCTCAGCAGCAAAGGATATTTGCCTGAAGCTGCATGGCCTACACAGGTTACATCAGAAGAAGCCACTGATATTGTTCTTCATTTTACAAAAGGGCAGCTTACAGGTATAAACGAACAAACTGATTTGAATCCTATAGTTGCTATTCAACAACTACAAGCTATTGCACAGCCATTTGGCATAGGCAGAGATGTGCATGTAGGTGATGCGATTATTGGCATTAAAGGCAGGGTAGGTTTTGAAGCTGCTGCTCCACTTATTATCATCAAAGCGCACCACCTGCTCGAAAAGCATACACTTACTAAATGGCAAATGTATTGGAAAGACCAGCTAAGTACATGGTATGGCAACTGGCTGCACGAGGGTATGATGTTGGACCCTACGATGAGGAATGTGGAGTGCTTTATGGAAGATACCCAACAGCAGGTAACTGGTAAGGTATTCGTAACGCTACACCCATACAGGTTTGTAGTGACTGGTATAGATAGTGAGAACGATTTGATGAACAGCAAATTCGGTTCTTACGGAGAGATGAACAACACTTGGAACGGTGATGATGTAAAAGGCTTTGCGAAGATATTTGGTAATCAGGTGGCAATATACCATGCTATCAACAACAAGACAAAAGTATAAGGATGACAACGCAAAAGATTAAAGCAGGTATAGTAGGTGGTGCAGGTTATACAGGTGGTGAAATGATAAGGCTTTTGCTGAATCACCCGAATGTTGAAATAGTTTTTGTTCATAGCAGAAGTAATGCAGGACAACCAATAGTAAGTGTACATAAGGATTTAATTGGCGAGACTGGTTTACTGTTTACCGATACTTTTAGTAAAGATGTAGATGTGCTGATGCTTTGTGTTGGGCACGGCGAGGCTGCTGTGTTCTTGAAAGAGAATGACATTAGTAAGGATACTGTGGTAATAGACCTGTCACAAGATTTCAGACTGGAGTCTTCAGATATGCAGGGTAGAAGTTTTGTGTATGGTTTGCCAGAAGTACATAAGCATGAGATAGCATCATCGAAATCAATTGCTAATCCTGGTTGTTTTGCTACGGCTATTCAGTTGGCATTATTGCCACTTGCATCTGCAAAGATGTTGACCGATGTACACATAACTGGGATAACAGGTTCTACAGGGGCAGGACAGAAGCTGCAACAGAGTTCGCATTTCTCTTGGAGAGAGAATAATATACAGGCATACAAAACGCTCTGCCATCAGCATGAAGCTGAAGTGTTACAAACACTATCAGGATTACAGAATGGCTTTAATGATTTAAGCTTTGTGTCGTGGCGTGGAGATTTTACAAGGGGGATTTATCTGACAGCATATTGCAAGACAGATTTGAGCGAGCAGGAACTGAAGCAGTTGTATAGTTCTTTTTATGCAGAAGCTGCTTTTACTCATCTGTCTGATACAATGATAGACCTGAAACAAGTGGTGAATACCAACAAGTGTGTGCTGTATGTTGAGAAAGTAGCGGGTAAGGTTGTTGTACATGCTGCGATAGATAATCTATTGAAAGGTGCATCAGGACAAGCTGTGCAGAATATGAATATAATATTTGGTTTTAACGAAGATGCAGGGCTTAGGTTGAAGCCTGCATCGTTTTAAAAGTATAATCATGAAACTATTTGATGTATATCCATTGAATGATATAACTATTGTAAAGGGTGAGGGCTCTTATGTGTGGGATGATAAAGGTGAGAAGTATCTTGATTTTTACGGAGGCCATGCTGTAATATCTATTGGTCATACACATCCGCATTATGTAAGCAGGCTGAATGAGCAGTTGCATAACATTGGTTTTTATTCAAACTCAATACAGATACCATTGCAACAACAGTTAGCTGAAAAAATGGGAGTAGTATCGGGTAAGAAAGACTATCAATTGTTCTTGTGCAATTCCGGTGCAGAGGCAAATGAAAATGCATTGAAGCTGGCATCTTTTCATACAGGACGTAAAAAGATTGTGGCATTTGAAAAAGCATTTCATGGCCGCACTTCATTAGCTGTTGCTACAACCGATAATAAGGGCATTGTTGCACCCGTGAACGAAACCGATAATATCGCGTTTCTTCCTTTCAATGATATTGATGCGCTGGATGCTTACTTCTTTGAATACGGAAATGAAATAGCTGGGGTGATTGTAGAAGGTATACAAGGCGTGGGCGGTATTAATGTAGCATCTGTAGAATTTCTGCAGGCAATAAGAGCACTATGCGATAAGTATGGGGCCATTTACATTGCTGATAGTGTGCAGTGTGGTTATGGACGTAGTGGTAAGTTCTTCTCGCACGACTATGCAGGTGTTGATGCAGATATCTACAGTATGGCTAAAGGTATGGGTAATGGTTTCCCTGTTGGTGGCATCGCAATTGCTCCGCACATACAACCAAAGTATGGTATGCTGGGTACAACATTTGGTGGCAATCATCTGGCATGTGCCGCTGCTATGGCTGTCCTTGAGGTGATAGAAAAAGATGCGCTATTGAGTAATGCATCTGAAATAGGCAATTATCTGGCACAAGAATTATCCGCTATACGCGAATTGAAAAATGTACGCGGCAGAGGGTTGATGATTGGCTTTGATGTAGATGGTGAAATCGCACCTTTAAAGAAAAACCTATTATTCAAACATAAGATTTTTACCGGCGAAGCAAAGCCTAATGTTATCAGGTTGCTCCCTGCACTAACTATTACTAAACAAGAGATAGGTATTTTAATTGATGCAATCAAGACAGAAATATCTGTGCTCAAAAATACAACTGTATCAGCATGAAAAACTTCATTTCTGCCAACGATGTAAGGGATATCAATGCACTGGTGCAAAAAGCATTAGAGCATAAAGCAAACCCCATGCTTGAAAATGCCTTGGGTAATGGTAAGCGTATCGGGCTACTTTTTCTGAACCCGAGTATGCGAACACGTATCAGTACACAGATAGCTGCTAAGAATTTGGGTATGGATACTATTGTATTCAACATGGATAAAGAAGGTTGGAAGATTGAACTAGACGATGAGGCTATTATGAATGGCACTACTGTAGAACACATAAAAGATGCCGCACCGATATTGGGTGCATACTTTGATGTGTTGTGTGTCAGAACATTTCCATCACTGGTTTCAAAAGAAGAAGACTATAGTGAGTTGTTCATTTCTCAATTGTTGAAATATGCAGGTATCCCAATTGTGAGCCTCGAGAGTACGACGCTGCATCCATTACAGAGCTTTGCAGATGTAATAACGATTACTGAGCAGTTTAAAGAAAAGAGAAAACCAAAGGTTGTACTTACATGGGCGCCGCACATTAAACCGATACCGCATTGTGTTGCTAACTCGTTTGCGCAATGGATAAATAAGTGGGACAATGCAGAATTTATAATTACACATCCTGAAGGTTATGAGCTTGATGAAGTGTATACAAATGGAGCAGTAATAACACACAGTCAGGAAGAAGCATTGCGCGATGCAGACTTTGTGTATGTAAAGAATTGGAGCAGTGTAGTTGAGTATGGTAAGGTATTGTCTCAGGACAGTAGTTGGATGCTTACATCAAAACATCTGCAACAGACTAATAATGCAAAAGTGATGCATTGCCTGCCTGTTAGGAGGAATTTGGAATTGAGTAGCGAAGTGTTGGATAGCACATCGTCTATCGTAACAGAACAGGCAAAAAACAGAGTGTGGGCTGCACAGGCTGTATTGTCGGAAATTCTAAAACAGTACTAGTGTTATGTTGAAAGTAATAAAGATAGGAGGTAATATACTAGATGATGAAAAGGCATTATCGCATTTTCTGAAAGAGTTTGCATTGTTGAACGGACCTAAAGTTTTGGTACATGGTGGTGGTAAGATTGCATCAGAAATTGGCTTACAACTAGGCATAGAGCCGAACTATGTAAATGGTCGACGCATTACAGATGCTGATACACTTAAAGTAGTGACGATGGTATATGCAGGGCTGGTGAATAAAAATATTGTTGCCAAGCTACAGGCATTAGGATGTAGTGCTATAGGATTAACAGGTGCTGATGTAAATGCAATAGCTGCCAATAAGAGGGCTGTCAAAGAAATTGATTTTGGCTTTGTCGGAGATGTGATTGGCGTGAATGGAGTTTTTCTGAAACAACTTATTGATAGTGGTATTGTGCCTGTGCTTGCGCCTATTACGCATGATGGTAATGGTACGTTGCTGAATACAAACGCTGATACAATAGCGCAAGAAGTTGCGAAGGTTATGGCTGTGTACGTAGAGGTTGCTTTAGTGTTTGGATTTGAAAAAGATGGTGTGTTGCAAAATGCTGCAGATGATGCGTCTGTGATAGCAAAAATATCTGTGAATGATTTTGATAAGCTTGTAGATGATGGCGTTATATCAGGTGGTATGATACCTAAAATACAGAATGCTTGTGATGCAGTATGTGCAGGTGTTAAGCAAGTAGTAATTGGTAATGCATTGCATTTGGAAAGTATAATAAACGGCGATAAAGGAACTGTAATAAAATGAGAGAACTGAATATTGATAAACTATATGCCGATGCTATTGGTCTGCTGAAGCAATTGATAGCAACACCTTCTTTCAGTAAAGAAGAGCAGGGTAGTGCAGGCGTTATTCAACACTTCTTGCAGTCGCACAACATCAAGGCTGAAAGATTGATGAATAATGTTTGGTGTAAGAATTTGTATTTCGATGCTGCGAAGCCAACTATACTATTGAATTCGCATCATGATACTGTCAAGCCCAATCCTGCATATACCAATGATCCGTTTTGTCCGAAAGAAATGGATGGTAAATTATACGGACTAGGTAGTAATGATGCCGGTGGTTGTCTTGTATCATTGTTGTCAGCATTTATACATTTCTATAGAAGGCAAGACCTGAAGTATAACTTCATATTTGCTGCAACAGCAGAAGAAGAAATTTCCGGTTTCAATGGTATCTCTGCTTTATTACCTCATCTTGGTAAGGTCGATTGTGCGATAGTAGGTGAACCTACATTGATGGAAATGGCTATTGCTGAAAAAGGATTGATAGTGTTGGATTGTGAAACGAAAGGTATTGCAGGACACGCAGCAAGAAACGAAGGCGAGAATGCAATCTATAAATCTATAAAAGATATAGATTGGTTTGCAACTTATCAGTTTGAAAAAGTGTCTGAACTGCTTGGCCCTGTTAAGATGTCTTTGACAATGATAAATGCTGGTTCGCAACACAATGTTGTACCTGCAAGTTGTAAGTACACTGTTGATATAAGGGTGAATGAATGTTATACAAACGAAGAGATAATTGAAGTGGTCGAAAAGCATGTTGTTTGTACTGTCGTACCGAGAAGCTTGTGTTTGCGTTCTACATCTATTGATGAACAACATCCATTAATACAAGCAGGTTTGCAACTTGGTAAAAAGCCATTTGGTTCATCTACGTTGTCAGATAAAGTGTTTATGACTTTTCCTGCATTGAAGATGGGGCCCGGTGATTCTGCAAGAAGCCATACTGCAGATGAGTTTATTTATCTGCAAGAAGTGAAAGATGGTATTGAAACGTATATACAACTGTTAAATCAATTAGCGTGAAAATCTGGAAGAAAGATAGTGTAGATACTTCTGCATTAGTAGAGCAGTTTACGGTTGGCCGCGATAGAGAGTTTGATATGCAATTAGCAAAGTACGATGTGCTTGGCTCGCTTGCACATACTGAAATGCTTAATGCAGTTGGATTATTATCAAACGAAGATTTTGGTAAGATAGGGGTTGCTTTAAATCAGATACTCACCGAGATTGAGAATGACGATTTTACGATTGTTGAAGATTGTGAGGATATCCATTCGCAAATAGAATGGATACTTACAAAGCGAATTGGTGAGGCCGGTAAAAAGATACATAGTGGTCGTAGCAGGAACGACCAGATAGCAGTCGATATTAAATTGTTCCTGAAAGATGCTGTGTTGGAAATAAAGGAGAAGACAAAAGACCTATTTACACTCCTGTTGTCTTTGAGCGATAAACATAAGGGAGTGCTTATGCCTGGCTACACGCATCTACAGGTAGCTATGCCTTCTTCATTCGGTTTGTGGTTAGGTGCCTATGCCGAGGCTTTGGTAGATGATACTGATTTGCTGGCTACTGCATACAGGATGACAGATAAGAATCCTTTAGGTAGCGGTGCGGGCTTTGGTTCGTCTTTTCCGCTCAACAGACAAATGACTACAGACTTACTTGGATTTGGAGGTATGCACTACAACAGTGTTTATGCACAAATGAGTAGGGGGAAAACTGAAAAAACTGTTGCTACAGCTATTGCAGGTATTGCAGCTACATTGTCTAAGCTCAGTATGGATATGTGTTTGTACAACGGGCAGAATTTTATGTTTATTACATTCCCTACACATCTTACAACAGGTAGCAGCATCATGCCGCACAAAAAGAACCCTGATGTGCTTGAGCTTGTAAGAGGCAAATGCAATCGTCTGCAATCATTACCAAATGAATTGGTATTGCTGATGAGCAATCTCCCTTCGGGTTATCACAGAGAAATGCAATTGACAAAGGAGATATTATTTCCTGCTATTGCAACCGTCAAGTCATGTATAGATATGCTGATGCTGATGCTGGAAAATATGATTGTGAATGAATTTATATTAGAAGCTGATATTTATAATAATCTGTTTACGGTAGAACGGCTGAATGATTTAGTAAATGGTGGTATGCCTTTTAGGGATGCCTACATGCTTGTTGGTAATGAAGTGAATACCGGAAGTTTCAAGTACGAAATGGAGCATTTGAATCACACACATGAAGGTAGTATTGGTAATCTCTGTAATGATGAGATTGCAGAGAGAATGGACAAGGTTTTAAAACAGTTTTGCGGATAAATAATAAAGGGCTTTCGATTGAAAGCCCTTTGCATTATAAACTCGTGAGGAATTGCATGGTATCTACACCATCTGCATAATCTGCAAGGTTCGGTTTTTGAGAATTACCAAACGGTACGTTATTATGTCCTACAATACACTGAATGTCTTCAGATGAATTCAGTTCATTTTGTATGTTATCAATACTATCGTAATACCTGTAGTGCAATACACTTACTGCAGAAAATGGTACAGCATTCTCTACCATCAAAAGGCTATCGTTGCTGTAATATGGTACTTTATTAAGCAGGTATATAGCCAGGTAATAGTCAAAATTGTTTTTGTATTTGTGATGGTTGATGATGTCTGCATACTTATTTGACGCTTCCATTATTTTAGTCAGGTCATAACCTTTTGGTACACATATTTGTGTCACATTGCGGCATCCCAAGCCATAATAACTGAACACATCATTCATCAATTTGTCCAGTTCTTCTTCTGTTTCCGTACCATCAAGTATAGCTACTGAGGTTCTGTTTTTACGAATGATGTTTGGGTATTTGGCAAAGTATTGTTCAAAATAGCGGGCTGTGTTGTTGCTGCCAGTAGCAATGTATGCATCGCAGCCTTTCAGGTTATCTGCAACGATTACTTCGTTAGCTACATCATTATTCCATTCAGTTAATTTAGCAATAATATGTTTTAGTAAAACTTCATCTTTCGACGATAGTTTCAGCTTTATGATATGCCCTGACATGAAGCCACTCAGAAAATCGTGGAAGCCAACCAAAGGAATATTACCGGCAGTCACAATACCCACTGTTTTAGGATTGCCTACAGGGGTATACTTATTTATCCATTGTTCCAGCTTGTCTTTTTGCAGAAATTCTGCGCAGATATTACTCACTGCCAGTTCAACATTGCCCCTAGTAAACCATGCATTCATAGATACAGCCCTGTCTTTCGTAATATCCCATTCTTCACTATCCGAAAGCATATATTCGCCCAACTGAACTAATAAAGCTATTCTTTGTTCTGTATTCAGCATTTGCATTTAAATTTCTGAGTGCGAAATTGTAACTTTACAGGCAGAAAAACTAAATAATAATATCATGGCTATAAAAATAACTGACGAATGTATTAACTGCGGAGCGTGCGAACCTGAATGTCCTAACAATGCGATATATGAAGGTGGGGTAGAATGGGCTATTGCAGATGGTACTTCTGTAAAAGGTTCTTTTACCCTGATGGATGGTTCTTCAACAGATGCTTCAGCAAAACATGAACCTATAGCAGTTGATACATATTATATTACTGCTAATAAGTGTACAGAGTGCCAGGGCTTCCATGATGAGCCTCAGTGTGCTGCAGTTTGCCCTGTAGACTGCTGTGTGCCTGACGAAATGTATCAGGAAACTGTAGATGAACTGCTGGCTAAGAAAGAAAAACTGCACCTGTAATACAGGTTTGCTATAAAAGAAAAGCCTCCATCATTGATGGAGGCTTTTCTTTTATGTGTTGTATAGTTATTACTTGTTTGGTGTCAAGTCACTTATTTTCTTCCAGCCAATACCTGGTTTAGCATGATTATCTATTTCATTTGCTAAGTTGCCTAAAAATTTAGGTCCGAATGAAGCGTTTGCAATATTTTTTTCAACACCATTTATTTTGAAGCCATAATACAAGCCGGGTGCATCGGGGATATTGTTATCATATACTTCACGACAAGTATCAACTCTATTGTCAGCAAACTTTTTAAGCAATTTTGTTGCTTCTTTTGAACCTATGTTAGATTCATATACACCTGTATATTCTGTAAACTGGCGACCTGTGTAGCGGATAAGACCGTTTTTATAAATTTCTACCATGTATGCAGGGCATCTGCCAAAACACGCAGTACGTTCTATTTTCACATAAGTAATTGAAGGTGTTTTTGATGCCTTTTTTGCGCAAGCACTAATAGTAACTATTAATATTGCGGCTATTACTGAGATGTATTTCTTCATTTTATTTATTTTACGGACCCAAAGATAAGTGATACAATTTTAGTCGCTTTCTTAATTTTTGTGAATACAAATTTGCTGCCATTACCATGGAAAAGGATTGGATATACAGACTCGCTTTAACATTTGTAAAAGGTATAGGGCCTAAGACAGGTAGAACATTATTGGAACAATACGGTGATGCAAAAGCTGTTTTTGATGCGCCTGTCAAGCAATTGAAGCTTATCGATGGGATGGGTGAGTTGAAAGCTAAGGCTTTTAAGGATGATGAGGTTTTTAACAGAGCAGCATCTGAATTAACATATATTGCTGAAAATGGAATAACACCTTTGTGGTTAAATGATGATAATTATCCCGCAAGGCTCAAGGCATGTGTAGATTCCCCATTGTTAATGTATGCAAAAGGTAATCCTGATTTGAATGCAAGCAAAGTGGTAGCTATAGTGGGCACCCGAAAATTGACAGAATATGGCGTAAGGCTTACAGAAGAGTTGGTAGAAGGGTTGTCAGGTTTGGAAGGTATATTAATAGCAAGCGGTTTGGCAGACGGTATAGATACTGTTGCCCATAAACAGTGTGTAAAGCTGAATGTGGCTACTGTAGGGGTATTAGGGCATGGGCATGATAGTATGTACCCTGCAAATAACAGAGGGCTTGCAAAAGAAATGAGTAGTAATGGTAGTACCGTATTGACCGAATATGCTTCAGGTACACCTGCCCTGAAGGATTATTTCCCGATGCGAAACAGGATAGTAGCAGGTATGAGTGATGTGACAGTTGTGGTGGAAAGCGATATAAAGGGTGGTGCGTTGATTACTGCAAAGCTGGCTAGCAGCTATAACAGGGAAGTGGCTGCTTTTCCGGGCAGGGTATCAGACAAGCGCAGCAGTGGTTGTAATGAGTTGATAAGGACCAATGTGGCGGCTATGATAACTAAGCCCGATGACCTGATAGAATTGATGAATTGGGGTAAGCCCAAGGCAGCAAGGACTGTACAACGTCAATTGTTACTTGCATTGACAACAGAGGAGCAAAAATTAGTGGATTTGCTACAAACTAAAGACAGTATGCATGCAGATGAATTGCTGCATCAGTCAGGGCTTAATAATTCTTTGCTTGCTGCAACTTTGCTGCAATTAGAAATGCAAGGGCTTATTAAAGCACTGCCGGGTAAAATGTACAGGATTAATTAGATAACCTCACCTTCCAAATCATAATCGTAAGCTTTTGTGATGCGAACGTTTACAAAATCGCCTATTGGTAGTGCGTTTTTAGAGCTGATAATAACTTCATTATCTACCTCAACACTATCAAACTCTGTGCGGGCAAGGTAGCGGCCTGCTTCTTTTTTATCGATGATAACCTTGAATTCTTTGCCTACTTTTTCCTGATTCTTCTCGAAAGAAATCTCCTGTTGCACTTCCATTATTTCCTGTGCACGGGCTTCTTTCTCTTTGGCAGAGATATTGTCTTTCAGGTCGTATGCACTCGTGTTTTCTTCATGAGAGTAAGTGAAGATACCTACACGATCCAGACGTACATCTTCCAAAAATTGCTTCAGTTGGTCAACGTCGTCTCTTGTTTCCCCGGGGAAGCCTGCAATCAAAGTACTGCGCAGGCAAATGCCCGGTACTTTATCGCGAATGGCGGCTACGAGGTCGTAGATTTCCTGTGTTTCCATCTGTCGCTTCATGGCTTTCAGCATATTATTAGATATATGCTGCAGTGGCATATCCAGATAGTTGCAGATATTATCGCGTTCGCGCATTACATCCAAAATATCCAGCGGGAACTTTGAAGGGTAGGCATAGTGCAGGCGTATCCAGTGCAGGCCGGGTACATCTGACAGGTGCTTGAGCAAATCGCTCAGTGCACGTTTTTTATAAATATCAAGACCGTAGTATGTCAGTTCCTGTGCTATCAACATCACTTCCTTCACACCCATCGAAACCAGCTTTTTGGCCTCAGCTACTACTTCTTCAATGGTTTTTGAGATATGACCACCACGCATCAGTGGTATAGCGCAGAAAGAACAGGTACGGTTACAACCTTCAGATATTTTAAGGTAAGCGTAGTGCTTTGGTGTGCTAAGTAAGCGTTCGCCAACCAGTTCGGTTTTATAGTCGGCATTAAACTGTTTCAGTATCAATGGCAATTCCATTGTACCAAACCAAGCATCTACTTCAGGTATTTCATTCATCAGGTCGTTGCGGTAGCGTTCGCTAAGGCAACCTGTTATGTATACTTTATCAAGCCTACCATCTTTCTTCAGTTCTACCTGTTCCAGTATGGTGTTTACGCTTTCTTCTTTAGCCTTGTCTATAAAGCCACAGGTGTTTACTATAACGATATTGTGATCGAGCTTGCTGCTTTCATGGGCTACTTTTATGCCGTTGGCATTCAGCTGACCACTCAATACTTCACTATCCACCATATTCTTAGAGCATCCAAGTGTTATGATGTTTACCTTATCCTGATGTAGCTTTTTCGTTTTCACTATATACGTTTTTACCTGTCTGTTCTATTTTTTGCGGAAGAAGATGCGTATTGGTACACCACTGAAGTTGTAATGGCTGCGCAGCTTGTTTTCAAGGAAATTCCTGTAGGAATCTTTGATAGCATCCGGATTGTTGGCAAAGAATGCAAACGAAGGCACAGCTGTTGGCAATTGCTGAATGAACTTAATGCTCACGTTATTGCCGCGCGACATTGGTGGCGGGTAGTGCTTTATTTCTTTCAGCATAGCCTCGTTCAGCTTCGATGTGCTGATGCGGCGTTGCTTATTATCAAACACTTCTATCGCTTTTTCCATTGCCTGGAAGATGCGCTTTTTGTCTTGTGCTGATATAAATATCACAGGCACATCACTGAACGGTGCTATTTTATGTTTTACTACTTTTTCGTAATCGCGGGCAGTATTTGTTTCCTTTTCTACAAGGTCCCATTTGTTTACCAATATCACCACACCTTTACCTTTGCGGGTAGCCAGGCTGAAGATGTTTACATCCTGTGCCGTCATGCCTTGTTCGGCATCTACTACCAACATACAAATATCAGCCTCGTCCATAGCACGTATTGCACGTATTACGGAGTAGAATTCTAAATCTTCAGAAACATTCTTCTTTTTCCTGAGGCCGGCAGTATCTATCAGTATAAACTCTTTACCAAATTGGTTGTAGTGTGTGTGTATAGTATCGCGCGTAGTACCGGGAATGTCAGATACAATGGTACGCTCTTCGCCAATCAGTGCATTAAGCAGGGTAGATTTACCTGCATTTGGCTGACCAATAATGGCTATTTTAGGTATAGAAACTTCTTCAAAAGTTATTTCATTACCATCTTCATCATATTCTCGTTTTTTAATCTCAGAATCGGGAATATGAGAAGCTATCTCATCCAGCAACTCACCGCTACCGCTACCTGATATAGAGGACATGAAGAATGTCTTGTCAAAACCAAGTGAATAGAACTCTGTTGCCATTAATGAACGTTCAGCGTTATCTACTTTATTCACCACTAAAAGCACAGGTTTGGTAGAACGGCGCAGAATAGCCGCCATATCTTCATCTTGGTTGGTAATACCGGTAACAGTATCGCATACAAACAGCAGCAAGTTTGCCTCGTCTACGGCAATTTCTACCTGTTTACGTATTTCTTTTTCAAAAACATCATCAGAGTTTGCAACAAAACCACCCGTATCTATTACGTTAAAAGCCTTGCCATTCCAGTCGGCAACACCATACTGGCGGTCGCGGGTTACACCACTCACGTCATCTACAATGGCTTTGCGTTGTTCCAACAACCTATTAAACAAGGTTGATTTACCAACGTTGGGCCTTCCTACTATTGCTACAGTAAATCCGGGCATATATTAAAATTAGCCGGCAAAGATACTATTATAATCGCAGCTACACGTATTTCTATGACAATTAATAATGATGTCTGAATAATCATTACATTTAACGTCGATTTAACGATATTTTAATGATGAAGAAATTACTTATTGCCGCTTTTGCAGCGATATCAGCTTTTTCAGCACATGCTGCCAACGGAGACACAACTTGGGTACAGGCTCATGCCGACAAATGGCTTGACCATTATGGTGCTCATGATACTACTGTTCAGTTTCCTGATGGTACAAAAAGCTACCGTAGGGTCTATATGATTTGGACTTTGGGTAAATATCAATGTCCTGGTAGCCCTCAGTATTGTGGCGATTGGGATTATACGGTAAATACCTACCTGATGACCAAAACAGGCGATACTGTTGAATTGGGCCGTTATATAACACCATACGCTAATGCGGGCTCTCCACGTACGCCATGGACATGGAGGCAACGTTATGTTTTTGACGTAACAGACTATTATACATTGCTAAAAGACAGTGCAACAGTTCGAATCAACTATTCCGGGTATTCTTGGGGTTTTACAGGTAATGTGAAATTTGCATTTGTTGAAGGTACACCAGCACGTAATATATTAGGTACTAATAAATTATGGGATGGTTATTACAATTTTGGCGGGGCAACTCCCATTGATAACTATGTTACTCAAAAGTCATTAACCGCTCCCGCAAATACTCAATTTGCAGAACTGAAGTTTATCATATCAGGTCATGGAGCAGACCAGAATTATTGTTCTGAATTTTGTAAGAAATACTATCAGGTAAAACTGAATGGCAGTCAGATAGAGCAAAAAGACATCTGGAGAGATAATTGTGGCAAAAACCATATGTATCCACAATCGGGTACATGGGTATATGACCGCGGTAACTGGTGCCCTGGTGATATCGTTTTTACTAATACACACAAACTTACCGGCATCACAGGTGGCAACAATTTTGATGTTGATATTGATTTTGAAAGTTATACAAGCCCTAATGGTGGTGCAGGTTATGGCGTTAGCGGTAACGTAGTTTACTATGGAGCTTATAATCATACAAAAGATGCCTCTTTAGAAGATATTATAGCACCATCAAACCATGAAACACATTTCAGGGAAAATCCATGTGGTGGTAAGCCTATTATAGAAGTGATGAATACTGGGTCTGATGCAATAAGTTCACTGAAAATTGAGTATGGGGTAGATGGTGGTACTAAGTACACATATACCTGGACAGGCACTCTATCTTCTATGGAAAAAACGAAAATTACATTACCTGGTATTGAAGAGTTAAGAAAAGCAGCAGGTAGTAATAATAGTTTTACTGCAAAAATACTTGAAGTGAATGGCGGAGCAGATCAGGAGTCTACTAATGATCAACTGAAGTCATACTTCACAGCAGCACCACAATGGCCAATGGCATTCAGGGTAACTTTCCGTACAAACAATAATCCTGAGACTCGTTGGAAAATATATGATGGATTAAATAACGTAGTCGCTCAACGAGACGGCTCAAGTGCAGCAACAACTTATACAGATACTGTAAAACTAGGTCCTGGTTCTTATAAATTGATTGTAGAAGATGATGGTTGTGATGGATTGAGTTGGTGGGCAAATTCAACAGCAGGTACAGGTAGTATGCAGGTGCGTTCTTTGACAAATATAAGTCCGTTTGTTTTGTCTGGCTATTTTGCTGGTGATTTTGGTTGCAGTTTTACTCAGGAATTTACAGTTTCATGGCCTACGAATGTAGAGAATGTTAATCTGCAAAATACAGGTATGGATATTTATCCTAATCCTGCTACTAATCAGGTAACCGTCGCAATTGAGGGCAAATCTGTAAATGGTAAAATAAACCTAATAGATATGACAGGCAGAATAGTTGCTACTGAAACAGCTAAAACTGAAGAAACGGTTATCAATACTGCAAGTTTGGCTGCAGGTGTATATTATGTTACCTACACTGCAGATAATGCTGAGGTGAAATTGAAATCGAAACTGGTGATTGCTAAATAATTTGCCATTTAATACAATAATATCAGGGCTGCCACATGGCAGCCCTGCTTATTTAGAACAATGCTTTGTAATTTTGTGTAGTATGAGCGACAGAATAGAAAAACTAAAGGCTTTCTTGAAAGATACTCCTAACGATTGTTTTCTGAACCATGCTTTGGCATTGGAGTATATAAAGTTGGGCGATGATACGGAAGCAAGGCTTTTGTTTGAAAAGAACATGGGTACAGATGTTAACTATGTTGCCACGTACTACCATCTGGGTAAGTTGCTGGAGCGCATAGGAGAGCAAGAACAGGCCATTAAGATATACGAACAAGGAATGACTGTTGCTAAAACAGTGGGGGATAATCACAGTTATAACGAATTGCAGGGGGCGTACGAAGACCTTGTTTACTAAATATGGATTTACTGAAGGGGTTTACGGATAATTGGCAGAAGAAGCAATTTGCAGACAAGCAACAGACGGTGCTGCTTGCGGTAAGTGGTGGCAGTGATTCTATGGCTATGTCTCACTTGTTTCTGAAGGCTGGTCTGTCTTTCTCTATTGCACATTGCAATTTTCAGCTAAGAGGGGATGAGGCAGATAAAGATGAACAGCTGGTAAGGGAATGGTGTTTTGATAATAATATCGTCTTCCATCATGTACGTTTCGATACAAAAGAAAAAATGGAAGAATGGGGTAAAGGCGTGCAGGAAACTGCTCGTATCCTCCGTTACGAATGGCTCGAAAACTTGCGGAAAGAACAAGGGTATAGCCATATAGCAACAGCACATCATGCCAATGATAATGTAGAAACGCTGCTGATGAACCTTTTTAAAGGTACTGGGATTGCAGGATTGCACGGTATACCTGTTGTTAATGAACGCATCATTCGTCCGTTATTGTTTTCACAAAAAAAAGACATAGCTAGCTACATTGCCGAGCATAATATACCCTATAGAGATGATGCATCTAATGCTACTGACAACTACCTGCGCAATGCGGTGAGGCATCATATTGTGCCTGCTGTAGAAGCGTGGTTTAAGGATGGTGTGCAACAGGTAAACGAAAGCATCAGCCGCTTTTCGGAAGCTGAGATATTGTATCGCAAAGCTGTTGACAGAGAGCTAAAACGTTTGATAGAGAAACGAGGCAATGATTTTTATATACCTGTACGTAAGTTGATAAAAACCGAACCACTGTCTACTATTTGTTACGAATTGTTACTGCCATTCGGTTTCACAGCATTACAGGTTACTTCTGTTCTGAATCTGTTGACTGCGGAAACGGGAAAAAGGGTAGAATCTCAGACGTACCACATAATTCGTAACAGGGATTTTTTGATAATAACGGCTAAGCAGTTCAACGCTACCGATTTCATACAAATAGAGGCTGTGCCTTGCAGTATTCATGCAGGTAAGCATCAGTTTGCATTTAACGTAGATGATGATAACAAGCATATTGCATCTGATAATGATGTTGCGCATATCGACATCGAAAAACTTAGCTTCCCATTGGTGTTAAGAAGGTGGAAAACGGGTGACTATTTCTATCCTTTAGGAATGGGGATGAAGAAAAAGAAGCTAAGCAAGCTGTTTATAGACAATAAAGTACCATTACATGAAAAAGAACATGTATGGGTATTGGAAAGTGATAAACGCATAGTATGGGTAGCGGGTATGCGCCTTGATGAACGTTTCAAGGTGAAAGAAACTACCCAGAATATATTGGTTGTTAAAAAGACGGATTCATAAGTTGCCCGAAGAAGATTTGCCCGTGTGTAGGATCGAACAATAGGGTAAACAGGAAGCCATATACTGCTCCCCAGAAGTGTGCATCATGCCCTATGTTATCATTCCCCTTTTTACCCATGTAGGCAGAATATACCAAATAGCCTATTGCAGCAATAATGCCCGGTATGGGTATGAACCATATTCTTATGATTTGCCATGGGGCAAAGTATACATAAGAGAACATTACAGCCGATACACCGCCTGATGCACCTAATGCTGAGTAGTAGCTGTGGTTTTTATGCTTGGCAAAAGACGGGAGCCCACTTGCAATAATGCCTGATAAGTACATAATTGGGAAGAGGTAGGGCTTGCTTATATATTGAAAGTACATTTCCAACACATCACCAAAAGTGTATAGTGCAAACATATTAAAGAACAGGTGTATGTAATCGGCATGTATGAAGCCTGCAGTAATAAACCTATAATATTCGCTTGGGTTTTCATTCATCCTCCATGGCCAGAAGATGAGTTTACCTCTTAATTGGTCATTGTTAAAAGCGGCTAAGGATACAAGGACGGTAACTATTACAAATATCAGTGAGTAAGACATGTTTGCTGAATGTGGTAACGAATATAACGCAAGAATCAGGAATGATGGTATGGGGAATTGTTAAGAATACTGAACGCGCGATAAACCTGTTCAGCAAGTATCAGCCGTACCATTTGGTGTGGGAATACAAGGTTTGATAAAGACCATGTTTGTTTAGCCTCTGCACGCACTTTGTCCGATACGCCGTATGCACCACCAATAAGTAGTACCATTGTTTTAACGCCCTGATTCATCATTTGCTGAAACTGCTGTGCCCATTGCGGTGATGTAAGCATTTTACCTCTTTCATCAAGCAGTACCAGATAGTGTTGTGGTTGTAGGCGTTTCAGAATCAGTTCTTCTTCCTGTAGCTTGGTTTTTTCAATATCTGTTGTGGCAATTTTCTTGGGCGTTTGCAGTATCACTAATTCTATAGGATTGTATGGTTTTATTTTTTTGAAGTAATGTGTTATTCCATCTCCTATAAAAGACTCATTTTCCTTGCCGATAGACCAAATTTCGATATTCATATACTACGTATAATGCGCCAAAATACCACATTCTACGCGGTTTTGAAGAAAGGCAAATATTTTTTCAAAAAAACTGTTTGTAAAATCTGGCAATTACCCTATCTTTGCAATCCCAAACAAAACGGGAATGGCTTCGTAGCTCAACTGAATAGAGCATCTGACTACGGATCAGAAGGTTTCAGGTTTGAATCCTGACGAGGTCACGAAAGGGTTTCAGCAATGAAGCCCTTTTTTTATGTCTATATGTCTCCCCGCAATTATAAAAATAAAAAAGCCAGCCTGAAAACAGGCCAGCCCCTATAAACCCTATCACCATGAAAACATTTCAAAGATATGATGCAGTTAGCCTGCTCATATCACTATAATTAGTAGTTTTTACTTGCCGAACATTTTGGTTATATCTCCCAAATCTACATCACCATCTTTGTCTTTATCGAGCCCGAATTGCGAGCCTACAGAATTAATAATATTCTGAACGCCACCACCATTACCACTTGTTAATGAGCCAATGATGCCTTGCAGGTCGATGCTTTTATCATTTGGGTCGTTGGCTTTATTTTTTAACGAATTAAGTACTTGTGGTATCAGCCCGCCAGCTATGTTTTTTGCTGTTTCTGCATTGATGCCGAATTTCTGTGCAATGTTACCCGCAAAGTTTTCAGACAAGCCGTTTACAGCACTGCTGTTATTGCCCTGTAAAAGGTTTGTAATTTGGTCCATATTGCCACTACTCATCATTTGTTGCAGGCCACCGAATATTGAGCTGCCGGCCTCTTGCATTACGGCTTCGTTGTGCTCGTTTGGTACTGCACTATTTTCAACTACAGCCTGCTGACCGTGTTGTTTTATGATATTCATTAATTGATCTAACATAGAAATATAGTTTTGATTGAACGACGTAATGTACAAATTTGTAAACAGAGCTAATGTAGAACTATTAAATACATAATAGAATTATAATATGCCGATGGTAGCATTGCTCTTGTTTAATAATGCTTCAATTTCCTTTTCTCTTTTTAGTACCTGTACACGTAATGGTGAAAAAAGCCATGTGGCTCTCAGTTTATTCAGCCTGTCTTTAGGTGGTAGTAGTAGCAGTCGTTTTAGCCATATGAGTGGCGCAAAATGTCTGAATACACTCGATAACTTCACAAAGTAAATGACGGTTCTATTGTCTGCCTGGTTCAGTAGCATTTCCAATTCTTTTACATCTGTGAGAGAGGAAATGCACAATACTGTACCGTTTTTAGGATTAAAGTATTGTTGTAATGACTTCTCATTATTCCAGTCACTATTGCTGATAATACGCGATGCTTTTTCGTTATCACTCAGATGTTCAGGAATATTAAAATTTTGGTCCGGTACGTAGCGCAGTGCCCATTCTTTTTTGCTGAGTGTATCGTAAACAGTCCACACATAGTTCTTATAATAGTTCAACATTTCCTTATAGTACCCTTCACTAAGCCATTGCTGCTGTTGGCTGTTTTGGAATGATGCGTAGAAGTAAAGATGAGAAGCGTAGGGTTCAAACATCTCGGGTACACGCACAACCAATTCGCCACTTTTGGCATATACCTTCCATACAATACGGCGTACATCATCGCCCGATTCAAAATCTTTGTAATTCAGGTATTCGCCTTCTACACACCGCATCTGCTCTATGCGTATATCCATTGTTTCCGTTTTTTTAGGATATACATCGCGATCATCATCTTCTTTCAGTATAGGTGGCTGTGAGAAGTGCCCTGATATGGGTTGTGATACTGCAAGCTTGCATATCTGCAGCATATCTTCAAAAAACACAAAACCACCTTTCAATTCATATTCTTTAATGTCGGGTAGTTCCATTCTGCTACGCCCTGTAATGGCCTCGCGCAACAGGCTTTTTTCTTTTCTTTTGTTCGATAGCAGGGTGAAGGTGTCAGTCATTTGATGATTATCATAAAACAGACGTCCTTTTACAAAACCCAATAATGGTCTGTACACACCACTGATTGTTGCATTGAGGAATAGTTTATTCTTTTTGCCTTTAACGGTTTCTGTAGTAAAGTTCAGCTCAAGCTTGTTTTGTTTGCTGTGCTTCAACCATAGATAATATAGCCAACTTGCTATTGTGCTGAGTACAGAAAGTATAATCAGTGCCAACAAAAACCAGAACACAATTTTGCCCATCAGTATTACAAAAGGGCGGAAAGGGGTTACTTCATCTTTCTGCAACGGTTGATACAGGATGCGATAAGCCATATATGAGGCCAAACCGTATATCAGGGTGTTCAGCGTAAAGGGGAGGTACTGTATGTAGTACCGCAACAGCCATTTCAGTTGTTTCCAGCGCATAGTTTATCTGTGCATGAAAATAAACAATCCTCTACCAAGATTCTGTTAAATAACGGCAATAAATTAATAGCTACACATTTAGAGATTTATTAATTTTATACATCTCAAAAATCACCCCATTTATGAAAAAGACAATTATCGTTGTTGCATCCCTATGTTTTATCCAACAAGCTTATGCGCAACCCGGTAGTGGTTATGCCCGTCGAGCCATAGAAGATAAATACGAAAAAGATAATGCCGGCAACAAGCAGAAGGGTATGGACTGGCTGAACAATGCCATGAATGGCAAAACGGAAGAGGTCTATAAATTTCCGTTGAACGTGAAGATGCACATGACAACCTATAAAAACGGTGAAGTAAAAGACGAAAACGATATGGACTATTATCTAAATACAGGTGCTAAATATTTTGGTGCAAGAATAACGGATAATAATAAGCGTAAGAATAAAAGCATCATGTTTACCATCTACGATTATGATAATAACAGTTCTGTCATGATAGATGAAAACGAGAAAACTTATATGGCTGTAAACATCAATGCCTTTATGAGTGCTGAAGCACAGGCTAACAGAGGTAAGACTACCACAGACGGCAAGTATAAGAACGACTGCAAGAAGAGCGGTAAGTCTAAAACAATACAGGGCTATAGTTGCGAAGAATATGTTTGTATAGACGAAGACCGTAACCGCCGCAGTGAGATATGGGTAACTACAAAGATACCTGTGGATATTTCACAAAGCTTTATGCGCAGCCCGTATGCATACGTAAGTACCAACAAAATGGCCGGTATGATGATGGAGGGTAGTTTTTATAAGAATGACCAAATAGAAAGCAAAATGGAAGTAACAAGTGTTAACACAAGTGCTAATTACAATGTTACCATGAGCGATTATAAAAAACAGGGTATGTAGAGTTATTGCTCGGCATTTATGAGCTTGATGCCTGTTTGTGTCAGTTCTATTTTGTGCTGTTTATATAAAGCACCGATTGTCATTTTAAATACTTTCTTGCTGATCCCGAAGAATTCATAGATTTCTTCGGGATTGCTTTTGTCGTGATATGGCAGGTAGCCATTATTCTCTTCCAGCAATCGCAATATTTTGTCCGTTTCGCTTTCTACTTTTTTATAGCCTGCCCCACCAAGCGATACGTCTATTTTACCCTCTTCTTTGATGGACTTGATAAAACCTTTTTCATGTGCACCATATTCCAATTCTCTGAATACTTCATTGTAATGAAGCACACCTAAGTGCTTGTTGTTGATGATGACCTTGTACCCAATATCGGTTTTCTGGTACACCAACATATCAACCTCATCTTTTTCTTTAACTGTCAGGTTTTCGTTACTGAGTGTTCGTTCTACACGTTGTGTAGCGGCAATACGGCCAGTACGCTCGTCTATGTATAGTTTCACTAAGTATTCGCCGCCAACATCTATACGGGTTGTTTGCTGAGAAAGGGGTAGGAAGATGTCTTTCATCAAACCCCAATCAAGAAATGCACCTTGATTGCTAACGCTTACAACCCTTAATAAGGCAATGTCTCCTGCAATAGCCAGTGGCTTTTGTGTAGTAGCAATCAGCCTGTTTTCGCCATCGTGATACAGAAATACCTCTATTTCATCATCAGGCTGCAGTCCTTTGGGCACAAAACGTTTGGGTAGCAGTATTTCACCATCTTCGCCACCATCAAGGTACATACCGAAGTCTACTTTTTTTACTACTTTAAGTGTATTGTATTGCCCTACCTGAACCATAATGTTTATAATACGATTGGCAAAGGTACGCTTATTTTAGCGGTGAGGCTGTTTTCTTGCCTATTAACCCAAGGTGAGTATCATTGAAGCCAGTAATGTGTTTCATGCCATATCCCATCATTCTGTCGAAAGAAGAATGCGCAAACAGCATTAAGCCTGCCAATAGAATGTACTGGTTGCCGGTAATGATGCCCAGAGCTATTACTGCAATTGCCACGGCTTTATGATGAAAAAGATTGTATGTAAATGCGCCCATTTCGTTATTTACAAGATAGCCAAGCATGCTGATGTCTGGAGCGAAGAACAATAACAGATATACCCACCATCCAAGTTGCAGGTCCAGTTTAGTCATCATGTAGATTGCGATGGCTGTCATTGCCAGTTCTTCAATTCTTAGTACGTTTTTCATTGCTTTATGATTTTGTATCACAAAGGTCTGAAGCAGATAAAGGCGTAGAATTGATAAATATCAAGAATTTCAGCCGATTGATTTTTTGCGGAGTCGGCTGAGTGTTTCGGGAGTCATACCAAGCATTGATGCAAGGTATTGCAATGGCACTTGATTGAATAATTCGGGATTGATGGCAAGCAACTGATTATATCTTTCTTCGGCAGTCATAAAGAGATGACTGTTTACCCGTTCTTCCAGTATAATAAAACATTTAGCAAGGAATAATTTTTCAAGTTTGTGCCATTCAGGTATGTTGTTACCAAGTGCGTCGTAGCTGCTTTTATCAATGGTATATAGTTCACAATCTGTGAGAGCTTGCATATTCCAACGGGCAGGGGTATTGAAAATAAAACTAGCAAGGTCTGTTACAAAATATCCTGCCGTGCTTATCCATTGCGTTACTTCCTTATCGTTTTTATTGGCATATATACGTACAAGACCTGCTTTAATAAAAGACAACTGTGTGCAAGGGCGTTGTTCTTTTAACAGATAGTCGCCTTTGTTCACAGCTTTGTAGGTAAAAGCAGACGCTATTTCTGCAAGGTCTTCTGTCCTTGCATCGAAATAGGTTTGTATATATTGCTCCAATTCTGTCACAGAACAAATCTATTAATTAATAAGCGACAGTTGCATATTATTGCACTATGGCAGAATTGCAACCGTTTAAAGATTTATACTCACCACAGTCTGTAGGCAGGCTTGGGCAATATATAAAAAAGGTACACCCACAGTTTCAGAAAGATAAGTTTGAAAAAATAGTTTTTGACAAAGACTGGAAAGATAAAGAGTTGAAGCAGCGTATGCGGCATATTACGCTTTCGCTCAATCAGTTTTTACCTGCAAGCTTCAAAGAAAGTAGTACAGTATTGATAGCCTGTGTATTGCAAATGCGCAAAGAGGGTATAGAAAGCCTTGGTATAGAGTTTCTTTCATTGCCTGACTATATAGAAGTATTCGGGATAGAGGATTACAAGTCTTCTGTAAAAGCTATCGAGGTGATTACTCAATTCATCAGTTGCGAGTTTGCAGTGCGTCCGTTCATCATTAAGTATGGCGATAAGATGCTGCAGCAAATGGATGCATGGGGCAGCCACAAAAATCATAAAGTTCGCAGATTGGCATCCGAAGGTTGCCGCCCTCGCCTGCCATGGGGTATGGCATTACCAGCCTTGAAGAAAGACCCATCGGCAATACTGCCATTACTGGAAAGGCTAAAGGACGATGAGCACGAGTGGGTGAGGCTGAGTGTTGCCAACAACCTGAATGATATATCTAAGGATAATCCTGATACCGTACTTAGGCTGTTTAAAAAATGGCATGGTAAGAGTAAAAATGCAGATTGGGTTATCAAACATGCCTCTCGCACATTGCTGAAACAAGGTAATGCCGACCTGATGAAACTATTCGGTTTTGGAGATGATGGCAGTATTCAGCATAATCACTTCAATATTGAGACCCCGAAGGTAAAAGGCGGGGGAGACCTGCAGTTTTCGTTTAGTGTAACCAATAACGGTAAGAAGCCGCAAATGGTAAGGCTTGAATATGGCATGCACTACCTGCGTGCCAATGGGACACATTCTAAAAAAGTATTCAAAATAAGCGAGCGTGAATGTAAGCCCGGAGAAGTAATAGCCATTACCCGTAAGCAGAGCTTCAGGCCAATTACCACAAGGGTATATTATCCGGGCATGCAGAAGGTATCGCTGATTGTAAATGGTACAGAGCGTGTGATAGCTGATTTTGAACTGAAAGGGTAGCTGTTTCTAAGCTTATTTTGACTTTCAGCCACGGAATGTTACTTTTGCATAAATCTCGTAAGTTTGAAGACCCTGCTTGATACTAAGCAATTAGACATTACGCTCCAACGCCTCGCTCATCAACTGATTGAGAACCATACCCAATTTAAAGATACTGTACTGATAGGCATACAACCACGTGGTGTATTGCTGTCTGACCGTATTGCGGGCTTGCTGAAAGGCATTACAGGTCAGCAAAGTATATCGTATGGCAAGCTGGATATCACTTTTTACCGAGATGACGTACATCAGGGTAACGAAATACACGTGCCTTCCCAAACAGAAATCCCCTTCAGCATAGAAGATAAAAATGTGATACTGGTAGATGATGTGCTGCACACCGGGCGCACTATCCGTAGTGCTATGGATGCACTGATAGACTATGGCAGGCCGAAGAGTGTTGAACTGTTAGTGTTGATTGACAGGAGGTTTAGCCGCGAGCTGCCTATTCAGCCCGACTATGTGGGCCGTACAGTTGATACCATCATCACACAGAAGGTAAAAGTGTACTGGAAGGAAAAAGACCAGAAAGACGAAGTAGTACTTATTGATTAAATAAATTAGAATAAAAAGATATAGATGTCGCTATCTGTAAAACACCTGCTGGGTATTAAAGAACTACAAACGGAAGATATTCATACCATCTTTCGCACGGCAGATAATTTTAAACAGGTATTACAAAGGCAGATAAAGAAAGTGCCTGCCCTACGCGATACCACAGTAGCCAATATCTTTTTTGAAAATTCTACCCGCACCCGCATATCATTTGAACTGGCACAGAAAAGGCTGAGCGCCGATGTGGTGAATTTCTCCGCATCAGGCTCATCAGTATCTAAAGGCGAAACGCTGATAGATACGGTAAACAATATATTGGCCATGAAGGTGGATATGGTGGTAATGCGTCACTCAGCAAGCGGAGCACCATGGTTTCTTGCCAATCATATAGATGCCAGCATCATAAATGCAGGCGATGGTATCAATGAGCACCCTACACAGGCACTGCTCGATGCCTTTTCTATGCGCGAAAAATTGGGAGACCTGAAGGGTAAACGTATAACGATTATCGGTGACATCATGCACTCAAGGGTAGCACTGAGCAATATCTACTGCCTAAATAAACTGGGGGCAGAGGTAATGGTGTCAGGCCCGCCAACGCTGATACCAAAGCATATAGAAGGCTTGGGTGTAAAAGTGGAGTATGATGTTAAGAAAGCATTGCAATGGGGCGAGGTAGCCAATGTACTGAGAATACAACTGGAACGTCAGCATAAACCACTGTTCTCTACCCTCAGAGAATATGCATTATACTACGGTATTAATAAACAGATGCTGGACGACCTGCAAAAAGAGATTGTTATCATGCACCCGGGCCCTATAAACAGGGGGGTAGAGATAAGCTCTGACGCTGCAGATAGTAAACAATCTATAATATTAGATCAGGTAGAAAACGGTGTAGCCATACGTATGGCTGTAATCTACTTGTTATCAGGTAAGAGTGAATTAGAATAATTTTAATTGTTTAAAATCTATATGTAAAAAGTTGGAGGCTTTTAGCTTTTCCGCTAAACATTCTAATTGTATCTTTGACCCCTGTTTTGAACCGTAAGTTTTACGAATTAAGGCAAATTTCTAACTAACAGACTTTATATGGCATCTACCTGGTTTCGTAGGATTAAGAAGGGTATATTGACCGATACGCGTGAGAAGAAGGAAACCCCTGATGGCTTGTGGCATAAGTGTCCTGAATGTAAGACAACTACTACCACACAAGAGCTGGAGAATAACTATTACGTTTGTCAGAAGTGTAGCTATCACAATCGCATTAATGCGGCTGAATATTTCCCGATCATCTTCGATGATAAAGAGTATGAACTGCTTTTTGAAAACATTGTTCCGAAAGACAAACTGGGCTTTGTAGATCTGAAACCGTACGATGTGCGCCTGAGGGATGCACAAAAAAGTACAGGTCTGAAGGACGCAATGACAGTAGGTGTAGGTAATGTGAATGGTTATGGATTAGTGGTTGCTTGTATGAACTTCAATTTTATTGGTGGTTCTATGGGTAGCGTTGTTGGCGAGAAAATAGCACGTGGTATAGACTATGCTATTGCCAACAAGATGTCATTCATGATTATCTCAAAATCGGGTGGCGCACGTATGATGGAAAGTGCCTTTTCGCTGATGCAAATGGCTAAGACATCTGCTAAGCTTACCCAATTGGCTAAAGCAGGACTTCCGTACATATCGCTGATGACCGACCCAACTACGGGTGGTGTAACAGCGTCTTATGCTATGCTTGGCGATGTAAACATTGCTGAACCTAAAGCCTTGATAGGCTTTGCCGGTCCGCGAGTTATTAAAGAAACCATCAAAAAAGACCTGCCGGCAGGCTTCCAGCGTTCAGAGTTTTTGCTGGATCATGGTTTCCTCGATTTCATCGTTCATCGCCCTACATTGAAAGAAAAATTAGCAACAGTAATTGAATGGTATATGAAAGGGAAGTAACACTCCCTTTTTTTAATGGAAAGCAAAGACATTGGCTACAGATAAAGTATATATTAAAAACCGACCTGCAACATTTGAATATGCTATCGAGGATAGGCTGACGGCCGGTATTATGCTTACCGGTTCAGAAATCAAGTCTGTTCGAAATGGTAAGGTTAGATTTAATGATAGTTACTGTTTCTTTCATAAAGGTGAAATGTGGGTAAAGATCCTGCATATTGCCGAATATGTAAATGCAGGTTATGCAGGCCACGACCCGATACGTGAGCGTAAACTGCTTTTGAATAAAAGAGAACTGCGCAAGTGGGAAACCAAAATGCGCGAGAAAGGGTATACAATAGTGCCGCTTGCCATGTTTATAAACGATGAGGGCTATGCCAAACTGGAAATAGGCCTTGGCAAGGGTAAGAAGCTACACGACAAACGCGAGACTATAAAGTCTCGCGATGCCGAAAGAGAAATGAAGCGTTATCTGAAATAGTCTCTCTTATCACTTATCTGATAAGTGATATATCTCCTTTCAGGAATATTTTTTCGCCGTTAGCACATCTTGATTCTATAAAGTATACAAACACGTCAGGCCATTGTGCTTTGCCTTTGTAGGTACCATCCCAACCGTATTCAGCTTTGTTTGGCGGGAAGTCTCTAGCTTCATATATCTTCTCCCCCCATCGGTTGTACACTCTGAATATATCTATATTAGTAACACCCGATGCACTTGGGTAGAACCTGTCGTTTGCTCCGTCCCCATTTGGAGTGAAAGTGTTAGGAATGAAGAATAATGCATCATCACAAGCTACACGAATCGTAATATTGTCTGTAGCTTCACAGTAGTCTGTATAAACAGTTGCTGTATATGTAATGGTTTTAGATAGAGAAGCCAACGGGTCAATGCAGTCATAACAGTTCAATCCTTCAGCAGGTGTCCATTTGATGATGTTTGTCTTTGTTACATCTGCATGCAGTTGTATTACAGAACCCGGTGTACCTTTCAAATCAGGGCCAAGCTCTACGGTTGGCTTTTTATGAATCACAACATCCTGATACAATGTGTCTTTAAAACACTCATTTTCTGTGATGATAACGCGGTATCTTGTATTGGTATCTGTTGAAGAAACTGGGCTTGCAATTTTACTGTTGTTCAATGTTTGTTCTGGTGTCCATTCATAGGCTATACCACCACTTGCATTCAGCTGAATTTCATCTCCCTCACATACATTTATTTCAGGACCTACAGAAACTGGGAGTTTAGGAACCACTGTTATCTTGATAGTAGCAGTATCAAGACAGTTATTGCTATCCACACCTACTACAGTATAGTCTGTAGATGTTGTAGGTTTTGCAATAGGTGTAGTGCATGTATTGCAAGACAGTGTAGCTGCAGGCGTCCAAGTGTATGTTTTCGCACCTTTCGCACTAAGTAATACAATTTCACCAGCACAAATAGTATCGTCAGGGCTTACTTCAATGACAGTTTCAGGGAAGTTTACGATTGTGGAAGTATCGTTTGCAGTACATCCGTTATTATCTGTTACAGTTACTATATGCGTGCCTGCACTCAGCCCTGAAGGGCTAGCAGCAGTAGAACCATTAGTCCATGTATAGGAATACGGTGCAGTACCACCTTTAGTAGTTGTGTTTATAGAACCAGTACTATAATTAACACATATCTTACCGTTGTCTTTTGCCAGGATACTAAGTAATGGAGGTTCAGCGACAACAGCACTATCTGTGTACTTACATCCTTTTTCGTCTGTTATCGTTAGTATATAAGTACCGGGTTTCAGTCCGGATAACGAAGCGGATGTTGATACCGGTGTTGTGTTCCAACTAAATGAATATGGGGTCGTGCCACCATTGACGGTTGCTGTAATATCACCATCATTCTTACTATAACAACTAATGTCATTTTTGGTCAATGACGCTATCAGCGGATTGGGTTGTATAATGTCTGCTGTATCCTGTTTTGTACAGCCCTTGCTATCTGTAATAGTAACAATGTATCTGCCAATACCCAGGTTGTTGATAGCAGAAGTTGTTTTACCGTTACTCCAACTATAGGTATAAGACGGTGTAGCACCACTTACAACAACAGTTGCAGAGCCGTTAGTATCACCATTACAGAATACGTTGATCTTTGTTAAAACACTAGTGAGTTGTGTTGGTTGTGTGATAGTTACTGTGTCGTATTTAGTACAATTGTTCGTGTCTTTTATTGTTACGATATATGTACCCGCAACTAATCCTGTAACTGTTGATGTTGTTTTTACAGGAGATGTATTCCATGTATAAGTATACGTTGGTGTGCCGCCGTTAACAATTACGGCAACTGTACCATTTGTACCGTTGTAACAACTAACATCAGTTTTCGTTTTCGTATTTGTAAGTTGTGTTGGTTGGGTAATGGTTGTAGTATCAACAACGCTGCACCCCAGACTGTCTGTAACAACTACGATGTATGTTCCGGCGGTTAGACCTGAAATAGTAGAAGTAGTTCTTATCGGGTTGGTATTCCATGTATAGGTATACGGTGGTGTGCCGCCTGTTGGTGATACAGTGGCACTGCCGTTGCTGCCGTTATAACAACTGATATTGGTATGATTTGCAGACGCTGACAACAGCGGAGGTTCTGTAATAACTGTAGTGTCTGTTTTTATACAGCCTTTACTGTCAGTTACTGTTGCTATATATACACCTGCTTTTAAACCGCTGATACTTGTTGTTGATTGTACAGGTATGGTGTTCCAAATTATAGTATATGGTGAGCTACCGCCTGATATGTTGAGGTTGATGCCGCCATTATTTCCGTTATGGCAACTTACATTGTTTTTTGTATGTGTTACGGTTAGTAAAGGTGGCTCTGTAAGTATCAGGGTGTCTTTTTTAGTACATCTATTATTGTCTGTTATTGTAGATATGTATGTGCCTGCATTTATGTTGTTTAAAGTATCTGTGTTCTTTACAGGGTTTGTGTTCCATTCATACGTATATGGTGGCGTACCGCCTGTAGCATTTACATATGCCAAGCCATTATTGCCTAAATAACAACTTACATCATTCTTGCCTTTTGTGCTGTTTAGTTTACTTGGTTCTGTAATTTGGAAAGTATCTGTTAATGAACAGCCGTTATTGTCTGTACTGACTACTATATAAGTACCGATTCCTAATCCACCAATTGAGTCAGTTGTCCTTACCGGAGAAGTATTCCATAAGTAGCTATACGGTTGTGTACCGCCAGATAATACAATTTTTGCAGTACCATTTGTTTCACCGAAGCAGCTGATGTTTGATTGCTGTTTTGTTCTTGTTAGTAATGTTGGTTGTGTAATGATGATAGTATCTTTTTTACTACATCCTTGTGCGTCAGTAGTTGTACCAATGTATGTTCCTGCTACGAGGTTTGTTATAACTGCAGTAGTGCTCACAGGGGTAGTATTCCAACTGTAAGTGTATGGGTTTGTGCCGCCAGATGCCAATAAAATAATGCTGCCATTATTGCCACCATAACAATTTATGTCTGTTTTGGTAAATGATGTGTTGATTGCTGCAGGCTGAGTAATCAGAACAGTATCTGCTACAGTACAACCTTTGTTATCTGTAACTGTAGATATGTAAGTGCCGGCATATAAATTATTAATAGTTGAAGTTGTACTAACTGGGTTTGTATTCCAACTATACAGATATGGTGTAGTTCCCCCCGTTACAGTTACGCTTGCAGTACCGTTATTACCTGCATTACAACTGACATCTGATTTTGTGAGTGCACTAATAAGTTGTGGTGGTTGTGTAATGATAAATGTGTCTTGTTTGCTACAGCCTTTGTTGTCTGTAGTGGTCACTATATACATTCCTGCTGCAAGATTAATAGCAGAGTCTGCTGTGTTTCCTCCTGTATTCCAACTGTATGTGTATGGAGCTGTACCTCCGCTTGCAGTAACTTTTGCCCTGCCTGTATTTTGATTATAGCAGTTAATGTTTGTTTGGGTTTTAGTAGTTGCAAGTACTGTAGGTTGAGTAATTGTATCAGTTTTTGTTTTGGAACATCCTATAGCATCTGTTACTCTAATGCTATAGATGCCTGGGTTAAGGCTGGAGATTGTTTGAGTTGTTTGGATGGGGCTTGTATTCCAACTATAGGCATATGGAGTATTACCATTTACAGGGTTTACAGTAATGCTGCCATTGGCGGCACCATTACAACTGATATTTTGTTTTGTGGTTGTTATAGATAAATCGCTGACAGAAATATTTATGGTATCATTTTTTGTACAACCATTACTGTTGGCAACAGTCAGTATGTAGCGCGTATCAGCTGTTGGGCTTGCTTTAGGTATAGCACAAGTACTACAAGTCAAAGCAGTTGTGGGAGACCAATTGTATGTAAACGGTGCCCCATCTCCTGTTACTGCATTAGTTAATGACACACTGTCTCCTAAGCATATGGTAGTATCACTTCTGCCTGCAATATTCAGGTTTTGAACTGTAACTGTTGTAAACAACGTATCAGGACAGCCATACCCTGTATATGGTGTAAGTATTACAGCATATTTGGTGGTTGCAGAGGGAGTAGGAATTGTTATGGTTTGTCCTGTACCTAATGTTGTTGTTAATGTAGAGTCCTTCCATGTATATGATTGAAAGCCCGGAGGAGCAGTCAGTGTTGTAGTAGGTGAGTTGACACATGCAACGGTGTTGATTTTAAAAAGACCACAGTCAAGGTCTACATAACCATAACCAAAGTGTGCACCTAAAGCGCAGTCGCCTGTTGCAAAGTCTACCGTTACAGTTCTGCCGGCATAGCCTGATAAGTCTATACTTGCAGTAGTCCACGATTTATACCAAACATTGCTACCTACCCCTGATAATGTAAAACCGGGAAGTGTTGATGTAGCAACATAGGTAAATTGACTACAGTTTACTATGGCATTTGTAATTGAGTCGAATGCTTTTACTTCGAATCTTGGTTGTTGAGATGCAGTATGACTTGGGTCTTGAAATACGACTGCGTATCTGAAAATGAGGCTATAGTCATTTACCCCATTGGGAACACGTACGTGATATCTTGCTCGTTCTGCCTGAGAACCTGTACCACTATTCCCAAGCCTCATGGAATAACTACCGCTGCCAGGCGAAACAATCGGGAAGCCACCATAGTGGTCGACAGCTGTACCACTTGTGATGACGTGCCTGTTTGTAACCGGACCAGATAATGTTGGGGTATTAATAGCGCAACATGTACCTGTGTACAAGCGCCAGTTTGTAAAATTGCCCAATTCAAAATCGATGTTTGTAGGGCAGCTTACAGTTTGCGAAAACGTCTTGGGTGTGAAAAACACCATCAGGCAACACAATAGTGCTGCATAACGCAGGGTAGCCATAATTTCCTCCTCTATATGTTTCGCAGTTTCAGTTCTCTCTTCCTGATTGACTGCAGTTACAGCACAAATCCCACGTTTTCGCTGTGATGGAATACGAATGTAATATGAATTGCCCAATAAATCAATCATTTATGCAATATTTTATTGCTATTGACTAACTTATTGTAATAACGAGAGTAGAAGATGTATTGTGAGGTATTGGTTCTTTTTATTAAGAAACAGTTTCAATAAACTCAATACCGTGGTGTTTCAGCTCGGTTAAAACAGGTCTGTAAACAGATGGCATACTTGGTATCAATACCCCGATAGGCGGTACAATCTTTTTAGTTAATACCATTTTGGCAAGAACAGCCATTGGCAAGCCTACGGTTTTGGCCATAGCAGAATGGTCACGGCTTTCACCTTCTATCACCATGGTGCTGGTCATTTTGATTTTATCGCCACGGTGCAGGTATTCTACCTCGTGTTGCATTACCACCATGTCCTTATCTTCCGGTGCCATTTCCCATTTTTGCAAAAGGAGGTTCAGCAGTATGTCTGCAGATGAAATATTGCCCTGATTAATTTTTACATCATCGAAAATGCCAAGCCATGCCAGCATTTCAAGTGTTTTGCTATCGCCATCTTTGCCAAGCTTGTTTTGGATATAATTGCTGAGGTTGCCAGACTCGTATCCGGTTTTTTGTTTTACCCAATCGGCGTAGGTAAGGTTTGTAGTGTCAAAACTATCTTTTTGGTCGTTCAGTTTCAACAAGATAATTGCCTGCCATCCTTTGCAGAATGCAGGATACCTGAGCGTTGCTCTGATGAAGGTCTTTATTTCAGGTACATGGTACAGATCAAGATACCGGAGTGAATCTCTGTTGGGGTAATAGGCCAAGCTACCCAGTCCGTCAACTTTTATCTTTTTGCAGTTGTCGAACATGGCCTCGTAAGGTACGGATACTTCCTTGCCATTTTGCAAATAGTGTGCACCGTCTGCACCTGCTGTTATGATATTCTTAGGGTTCCAGCTAAACTTATAATGCCACGGATTATTGTCACTATCAGGTGCTATTAACCCACCACAATAAGATTTGAATGAAGTGATGCTGGAAGCCACACGTTCTATACTATGTATTATCTGGTTAGCAGTCATATGGTCTATGCCAGGGTCAAGGCCCATTTCGCACATAAACATCAGTCCTGCAGCTTTTACATCAGCATCCATTGCCTTCATTTCAGGCGAAATGTATGAGGATGTAATGAGGTTCTTTTTATGTTTCAGACAGTCTTTTGCAAGGTGAATGTGCAGATGTGGTGGCATTAATGATACAACCATGTCAGCTTTTTCAACAAGTGGCTCGCGTTGTGTACTGTCAGTAATATCAATTACAGCAACTTCCGAACTCGGATGATTTTTTACTTTTTCCTCTATAGCGTCTCTGCTGCCATCGGCAACTATTACCTTCCACTTATTGCGCGATGCATTGTTAAGAAGATATTCTATCAGATAAATAGATGATTTGCCTGCCCCGGCTACCAATATTGTTTGCATAAGAAATACCTTGCAATTGGTGTATATTGAACTTCAAATGTAAGGGGTAAAGGCTTTAGTACAAACGTTTTCTAATAATATTTTATTTAATATTTGTTAATAATCATAGAGTTATGAGTAAAATTTGGTTTCAGGAATATACACTGAAAGAACTGAATGAAAGAAGTAAGGGAACAATGGGAGAGTTTCTTGAAATGAAGTTCATAGAAATAGGAGATGATTATTTGTGCATGACTATGCCTGTTGATAACAGAACCAAACAACCATATGGTTTATTACATGGTGGGGCTTCCGCAGCATTGGCAGAAACCATAGGTAGCGTAGCATCATCATTATGTATAAACCCTGAAAAGCAAATATGTGTGGGTATTGAGATAAATTGTAATCATATTCGTGGGAAAAAAGATGGGATAGTGACTGCTGTTGTAAGACCACTGCACATAGGTGCTACTACCCATGTTTGGGACATTAAAATAAATGATGAACATAGTAAGCTTGTTTGCGTAAGCAGGCTTACAGTAGCTATTTTGAAAAAATAGATTATTTCATTTTTCTAATTCTTAAAATAGGGCTACCAAGTACTTTGATTTCGTGAATTGATTCTTCCCGACTGTATTTATAAGGGTCTGTCCGGAATACCTCTAAATAATAGTCCAATTGACTCTCGTCTTCTGTGTAAACAAAACGTTTTTTCAATTCCGGTTCAAGACACCAGAAATTTCTGAGTAACATTAAGTTTTTATTAATGAAGATTGTTTCTTTATCAGAGTTAGCAGCCACCCACTTTAAGCCCTGCTTGTAGGAATGTTGCCAATAATCAAGCTCATACTTTCGCATCAAATGGTCTTGTTCTCTAGATTCAAGTTCGTTGAAGTATACGTTCTGGTTAGGATGGTATTTAATAACGAAAAAAAGTACTGATACCAATTGTATCACAAACAACGAGATTGCAGGTATTTTCAGTTTTGTTTTCATAAGCTCATTCAAAGCGAATGCTGCAAGAAATACAAATGACGGGTATATAAAATACAAGTGTCTCCAATCATCATACAATACTGCTTTTAGATAAATAACGGCAACTACCGGACCTATGAAACAGAAAATTGCCATCATAAACAGTCGAGTATTAGCATCATCTAAAATACTGAATGGTTTTTTGATAGTCTTGTATAGCACAATGAAAATGCCGGATAAGCAGAGTATCTGCCAGAATAGAGGAACTGTTATGGTAAACCATTGTGGTATGTAATACCATGGCAACTCAGTTGCTCTAATGATTTGTCCATTCAGTAAAACACTACCATCCCATCTGAATTTTGATAAGTTTTTGTAAAATTCAACTATGCTTATATAAGGGTCCTTCCATAAAGCAGGCCATGATGCGAGTAATACTAACCAGCCTAAAGAAATGAATAGTAGCAATGATATAAAGTACTGAATGAAGAGTTTATAATTCTTAATATTCCTTACAATATCTAAAAGCAGATATCCTATTAAAGGAGCAGCAATTATCATATTCATTAACCTTAGGCCAATTCCAAAACCACATATTATGCCTGCTATAGCATAAGAGAGAATTGATTTTTTTTCTAATGCATTGTAGGTTGTAAGCAGACATAGCACAACGATTGATAGTGAGGGTATGTCTTTAGTATTGAAGTAGGAATGAGCATATATTCTTGGACTTAATAACAACATTAGTAAGGTTGCGATAGCTACTAACTGATTTTTGAAAAGCTTTATGGACAGTATATAGCCTGCAAACATGCAGAGAAGAAATAGTGTATGTGTTGCAATATGCCTCATTGTATACACATGATTCATTTTTTTTATGTTAAAAACTTTTTCTATGATAATTAATGGTAGTTCGAAACCTACACCATACTCTCTGTCAAGATATGTATCAAGTGTATTGTCATTTTCAAATACGTATTTGTAATTAACATCCCCGATTTCATGTTGTATTAGTTCGTCAAAGCTTATGCCATAGTCACTGTAAACCAATAAACTAACTGTAAAAAATAATATCAGAATAAGTATACCGGGTAAGTATTGTTTTAGGTTTTTCATACTGAACGGTAAAAATAACGTCATAAATTTTACAGAATAGATTGCCCAATCTATTTACCACATTAATAATTAAAAAATGACCACAAAGTATAATAATAAATAGTAGAATAAAAAATACTGTATGTGCTTATTTATCAACATATCCACGTAGTTTTCCGGTAGTATTTTATGGCTAAAATGGTTACATTTGCAATCTGCAATTTTAATAACCATTTATGGAAGAAAACAACCAGGATTTAACGCCCGGAAGTGAGTCTAACGATTCTAACAAAATAATACAGGTAAACATTGAGGAGCAAATGAAAACTGCTTATATCGACTATTCAATGTCGGTAATAGTAGGTCGAGCGCTGCCTGATGTTAGAGATGGTCTGAAACCTGTACACCGCCGTGTGTTATTCGCCATGCACGAACTGGGTATCAACTATAATAAACCATACAAAAAATCTGCCCGTATCGTAGGTGAGGTTTTGGGTAAATATCACCCTCACGGTGACAGTTCTGTATACGATGCAATGGTGCGTATGGCACAACCTTGGAGCATGCGCTATATGTTGGTTGATGGTCAGGGTAACTATGGTTCTCAGGATGGTGACGGTCCTGCAGCAATGCGTTATACAGAGGCTCGTCTGCAACGCTTGGCCGAAAATATGATGGATGATATCGATAAAGAAACAGTCGATTTCTCTCTCAACTTCGATGACTCTTTGCAAGAGCCTACAGTAATGCCTACACGCATTCCGCAGTTGTTGCTAAATGGTTCTTCAGGTATTGCCGTAGGTATGGCTACTAATATGATGCCACACAATCTGTCTGAAGTTATAGATGGTTGTGTTGCATATGTAGATAACAGGGATATTACTATAGATGAGTTGATGAAATATGTGAAAGCCCCTGATTTTCCTACAGGTGGTATCATATATGGTATTGACGGTATTAAGGCTGGTATGCATACTGGTCGTGGTAGGGTAGTGTTGCGTGGTAGGGTGAATGTAGAGACTACAAAAACAGGCAGAGAGCAGATAGTAATTACAGAAGTACCATATCAAGTGAGTCGTGATGCGCTGGCAGAAAAAATCGGTTCACTGGTTAATAATAAGATTATTGAAGGCATCACACACGTTGCCAACGAATCGAACAAGGAAGGTACACGTATAGTTGTAGAGCTACGCCGTGATGCAGTAGCACAGGTTATCATCAACCAACTGTATAAATACAGTGAGCTACAAACATCTTACGGTATCAACAATGTAGCACTTGTTGGTGGACGTCCTAAGATATTGAACCTGAAAGACCTGATTTCAGAGTTTATACATTTCCGTCATGAGGTTGTAGTGCGCCGTACTAAATACGAACTACGCGAGGCTGAAAAACGTGCACACATCTTAGAAGGTTATCTGATTGCATTAGACCATCTGGACGAAGTAATTGCTTTGATACGTGCATCTGTTAATCCTGACGAAGCTAAAACAGGCCTGATTGAGAAATTCGGCATGACGGAAATACAGGCAAAAGCGGTGCTTGAATTGCGTCTGCAACGCCTTACAGGCATGGAACGTGATAAGATACGCGAAGAGCATGCCGAGCTAATGAAGCTGATTGCGCACCTTAAAGAAATACTCAGTGATGAGGGTATGCGTTACCAAATCATTAAAGATGAATTGGCGGAGGTAAAAGCTAAGTTTGGTGACGAGCGTAAATCAGAGATTCAATACTTGGCAAACGAAATGCGTATTGAAGACCTGATTGAGGAAGAAGATGTAGTTATCACGGTTTCTCACTTAGGATATATCAAACGTACATCGCAGGCAGAATACCGTGCACAAAGGCGTGGTGGCCGTGGTGCAATGGGCGGTCGTACAAGAGAAGAAGATTACATAGAGCATCTGTTCATAGCTTCTACCCACCATACGCTGATGTTCTTTACTGAAAAAGGACGTTGCTATTGGTTGAAAGTATATGAGATACCTGAAGCAGACAGAAATGCAAAAGGACGTGCAATACAGAACCTATTGCAATTGCCTCCTGATGATAAAATACGTACCGTAATAGATATACCAAATTTGGAAGACAAAGAGTATGTTGAAAACCACAACATCATGCTTTGTACTAAACAGGGTATCATCAAAAAAACGAAGCTTGAAGACTTTAGCCGTCCGCGTGCCAATGGTGTGAATGCTATTACAATTCAGGAAGGCGACCAATTGTTGGATGTATCATTGACAGATGGTAACAGCTACATCATGATGGCAGTTAAGAGTGGTAGAGCAATATCTTTTGAAGAGGAAAAAGTACGCATAACAGGTCGTGGTGCGATAGGCGTGTATGGTATAGAGCTCGATGAGAATAATGACGAAGTAATAGGCATGGTGTGCGTATCTAAAGAAAGCATTACCAAGCAGATACTGGTTGTTTCTGAAAAAGGTCTTGGCAAACGTACTCCATTCTTGGAGTTGCTTGATGAAACTGCTACAGAAGAAGATAAGGCCAAAGCAATTACCCTGAAAGATGCAGATGGTAACGACCAATTGTATCAGTTGGCTTACCGTATTACCAATCGTGGTGGTAAAGGTGTGAGGACCATTAACATTACTGAAAAGACAGGTGCGCTGGTAGGCTTGCTGGCTGTAGAAAAAACGGATGATTTGATGATTACTTGTAAATCAGGTATCACCATCCGTATGAAAGTAGAGCATATACGCGAAGCAGGCCGTGCTACACAAGGGGTAAAACTCATCAATCTGGACGAAGGTGATGAAATTGCAGCTATTGCACGTCTTGATGAGCAGGAAGAAGAAAATGAGAATGAAGTAATTGAGGGTGAAAATCTCTCAACAGGCGATGTTTCAACAGATTCTCCGGAAGCTCCAGTAACAGAGTAATGTAAAATAATTGCAAAATTAACACTGAAAACACCCGTATATAATGTATCGGGTGTTTTCTTTAATATCTTAGCAAACGATTTTTAATTAATTGATAAAAATGAAGAAAGCTATTCTGATTGCAGCAGGTGTTACTATTACGTCACTCAGCTGGGCACAAAAGCAAAATATACAAACCGCAAACGATTACTTGCGTGATAAGGACTATGACAAAGCAGTAGAGTATATTAACATTGCTGTAAATAATCCTGATACTAAAGACAACGTAAAGGCTTGGTTTTCGCGTGGTAACATTTATATGGCTATGCAGAATGAACCAGGTAAAAATGCGAATAGTCCTTATCGTGAAGCTGCCACGTCATTTCTTAAAGCGGCTCAATTAGATGCTAAATATGAAAAAGACGCTGTGACACAAGCGCTGCTAGTAGCTGCTTACAATTTTTATAATGATGCTGTAGGCGCATTTAATAAGAAGGAATATGAACAGTCATATCAATTGGCAAAAAGTACTATCGATATTCATGATATGGAGGGTGGTAAGCGATTTGCAAATAAAAACTTCGATACTGTATCAGCAAGTGCTTTAATGATACAAAGCTATAGTGCACTCTATGCAAAGAAGTATGATGAAGCGCTCATTTTATTACAAGCATTGAAGGCTAATCCGATTGAGAAAAATGCCAATGTATATTTGGCTCTGGCAGACGTTTACAGGACTCTGAATAAAGATGCGGAAATGATTGCCATAATTGAAGAAGGTAAAGCACAATATCCTGATAACGTAAACCTGCGAAATGAGGAATTGAACTACTACATCAAAGCAGGTAAGCAAGATGTATTAATGAAAAAACTGGAGGATGCAGTAGCTAAAGAACCAAATAATGCTGAATTACTTTTTAATCTGGCAAATGGCTATAATAATCTAGCATTCCCCAAAGATGCAAATGGTAAAGAAGGTGTAAAACCCTCAAACTTTGATGAACTATTTTCAAAAGCTGAGTCTAACTACCAGAAAGCATTGGCTATAGATCAAGCAAATGGTGGTTATAATTATAATATGGGGGTTTTGTATTATAATCTTGCTACAGACTTTAACAAGCGTATGAATGAACTTGCAGATGTAATAAATAAGTCAAAAGTTCCGGCAGAAAAGAAGAAACATGAAGACAATTATGCGAAGCTGAATTCTAACCGTGATGCTAATTTTGATAAGGCTTTACCATTTTTAATTAAGACGATTGCTGCTTACGAGCCTAATGTTAAAAGTCTTAATTCAGAGGATAAATTCTCTTATAAAAGTGCGCTTACTGCCTTGAAAGAGATTTATGCTCGTAAGAATGATATGGCGAAGTCTGCAGAATATAAGGCAAAATTAGAGGCATTAAAAAGCTAAATAATGCGTTTTTAGACTATATCATAAATAGGCTGCCATGCACTGGCAGCCTATTTTGTTGTTAATATAATTTGCTTGGTGACAACTGTCATTAAACAAAAGTGCTATTTTAGGCTTAAAAGCGTAGATTTGCCATAAATTTTTAAGTTTTGTCTGAAATTAAAAAGCTAGATATCGTTCGCTTTGCATCTAAAAACAGCGATGGCTTCTATGATACTTTAAAGAAAAGAGTAGACGCATATTTCACAGAGAATAATATTGACCCCCACGGTAATGTTTCAATGAAAATGAAAACATTCGCCATGGTGTCTATGTATCTGATACCATATTTTGTTATGATATCGGGTGTGGCTACAAACCTGTGGGTGTTTTATAGTTTGTGGTTTATGATGGGTGTTGGCATGACGGGTATAGGTTGCTCTGTAATGCACGATAGCAATCACGGTTCTTACAGTGACAATAAGACACTGAATAAATATCTGGGTAAAATAATAGCATTAGTTGGTGGCTATGAGGTGACATGGAAAATACAACACAATATTCTGCACCATACTTATACCAATATTGAAGGTTTGGACGATGATATAAACGCAGGTGTGTTCTTACGTTTTTCACCACACAGTAAGAAATACTTTATGCATCGTTTCCAGCATATCTATGCATGGGTACTTTATGGTCTACTCACACTTCAGTGGGCAACGGTAAAAGACTTCCGTCAGGTATATGATTACCATAAAAAAGATCTGCTTAAAAAAGAAAAACTGACATTGTCTCAGGCTATGATACAGCTTTCGCTATATAAACTCTTTTATTATCTATACATCATAGTTGTGCCAATATTTGTAATGGGGTTGGCATGGCAACATGTATTGATAGGTTTTGTGATTATGCACTTTACCGCCGGTTTCCTGTTATCTGTTATTTTCCAGCTTGCACACGTTATGGAAGGCTGCGAATTCCCAATGCCATCTGATGATAAGAAAATGGAAAACAGTTGGGCGGTACATCAGGTATTGAATACTGCAAACTTTTCGCCAAGAAGCCCATTGATGAACTGGTTTGTAGGAGGGCTTAACAGGCAAATAGAACATCATCTTTTCCCGCATATTTGCCATGTGCATTACAAAAACATAGCCAAATATGTAAAGCAAACAGCCGAAGAGTTTGGATTACCATATCAGGAACAGCCAACTTTCCTGCATGCTATAGTAGTACACGGCAAAATGCTACACAAGCTTGGTAATGAGGATTAAATTATTGGTTCAGCATTTTGATAATATGTTATAAGTATTATCTTTATATAATTACCAATAAAACATTATTACAGTGCAACAAGAAAAACTAACCGGAACTGTAAAGTTCTTTAATGAAACTAAAGGCTTTGGTTTTATCAAACACGATAATTCTGGCCAGGAAACTTTCGTACACGTTACGGGGTTGATTGATAAAATAAAAGAAGGTGACCATGTTGAGTTTGAAACACAGCAAGGTAAAAAAGGGCTAAATGCTGTAAATGTTAGAAAAATAGATTAATATAAGATATTGTAGTTTTAAAGACCGGTTATATCCGGTCTTTTTTTATTGTACGACTACCAGTAATTTCGCAACACTTTTTAGGATATAGTTATGAGTACAGCTGATAATAGCATATTGGGGTTGAAGATGCCTACAGACCCTCGTTGGGTAAATCTGGCATCAATATCGCTAGAAGAAATACTGACAGACCATGCATTTTGTGAGCAAAAAGCTGCAACACAATGTATTTCGTTAATACAAAAATACCCTGACAGAATTGATTTGGTAAATGCTTTATCGCCAATTGTAACAGAGGAGTGGGGGCATTTTCGGATGGTATGGGCAGAGATGAAGAAGCGCGGATATGAACTAGGTAAACAACGCAAAGATGATTACGTAAATCTATTGATTCAGAATGAACCAAAGGGTGTACCGGGAGAAGAAAAACTACTGCATAAATTGATGATTTGCGCACTTATAGAGGCACGAAGTTGCGAACGTTTCAGGCTATTGAGTGAGGGACTTGAAGAAGATGCGTTGCGTAAGTTTTACTATAAGTTTATGATAAGCGAGGCAGGGCATTACAGAATGTTTATAGATCTGGCAGAGAAGTATTATGAAGAGCAAAAAGTAAGAGAAGTTTGGAAAGTATGGCTGCAGATAGAAACTAAAGTTTTGGAACAACTAACACCAAGAGGGGACAGGATGCATTAGTTCAATTGTACTATTAAAGAAAAAGACCGACTTTATTGAGTCGGTCTTTTATATTCGGTATTCTTTAGTAGGCTAATAATTCGGCTATTCGTTGCGCTACTTTATCTGCATTTGGCAGCATAGCTGCCTCTAGTGCCATATTCATTGGTACGGCAGGTAAGTCCATAGCACCGATGGTTTGTACAGGTGCATCAAGTTCTTTAAAGCAGTTTTGTGCAATACGGCCTGCCAATGCTTCACAGAAAGAGTTGCGAAGTTGTTCCTCTGTCAGAACAATACATTTGCCATGTTTGCGAACGGTGCTGTAAACCAGTTCTTCGTCCAGAGGATATATAGTACGCAGGTCTATTACTTCTACCTGGTTATTAAATTGCTTAGCGGCATTTTTTGCCCAGTATACCCCCATGCCATAAGTAATAATACATAAGCTTTCTCCATTATCGATAGCTTCCTGCGATGCTTCAACAACAACAGCACCTTTACCCAATGGCAGTACATAATCCTTTTCAGGTTCTACTGTCTTGGCATCATCTGTACCAGGCACTTTGCTCCAGTAGAGTCCTTTATGCTCTAGCATGATTACCGGATTAGGATCGTAGAAAGCTGCTTTCATCAAGCCCTTCATGTCGGCTGCGTTGCTAGGATAAGCAATCTTAATACCCTTAATAGTGGCAAGTGTACTTTCAACACTGCCGCTATGGTATGGACCACCGCCTCCATAAGCACCTATAGGTACACGTATCACTGCACTAATAGGATACTTACCACAGCTCAGATAACACGATTTGCTGATTTCGGTTACTAATTGGTTGATACCTGGGTATATATAGTCTGCAAATTGTACTTCTACAATCGGCTTCAGTCCCAAAGCACTCATACCAACAGTAGAACCTATAATATATGCTTCTTGTATGGCGGTATTGAAAACACGGTCATCACCAAATTTATCGGCAAGTGTAGCTGCCTCGCGGAATACACCACCAAGTCTGCGGCCAACGTCTTGCCCGTAAAACAGTGCTTCAGGGTGGTCACGTAATATTTCTTCAACAGCATGCAGTGCAGCGTCAACCATTACCACTTTATCCTTTCCTGAAGGTGTACGTGTGCCTTTTTCTTCTGTTACTTTTGTTGGTGCAAAAACATGGTCAGCAACAGTTGCAGGATCTGGTTCAGTTGCAGCAGTAGCATTGGCAAACTCTTGCTGTACGTAAGCCAATTCTTCAGCTTCAATTGCATCAAGTTGTTCTTCCGTTATGCCTTTTAATTCCAGCAGTTTTTTGCGCAGTTTTGGCCCCGGGTCATTCAGGCTGTGTTTGAACAGGTCTTCTTCAGTCCTGTACCACTCTTTGCGAACCCCTGACGTATGGTGACCCAGCAATGGTACTTTTGCGTGTACCAATATTGGTTTGCGTTCTTTTCTTACCCAGTCAATGGTATATTCCATCGTTTTGTAAGCATCTTCAAAATCGCTGCCATTAACACGTACGCGCTCCAGTCCTTTAAAGCCGGCAGCGTATTCATAAGCATCCATAGTGCGAGCCTCGTCGCTACTTACTGATATACCCCAGTCATTATCCTGAACCAAGTATATAATAGGCAATTGGTGCAGACAGGCAAACTGAAATGCTTCTGCTACTTCACCTTCTGTAACACTACCATCACCCAAAGAACATATTGCAACGGGTGGAGCAGGGTAGTCTATCAGTTTTTGTTTTTCTATGTACTGTATGCCTTGTGCCACCCCTGTGGTAGGTATTACCTGCATACCTGTAGCACTGCTTTGGTGTATAATTTTAGGGAAATTATCTCTGCGGATGTTAGGATGATTGTAATACTCCCTGCCACCAGTAAAAGGGTCTTCACCTTTTGCGAGCAATTGTAACATAAGTTCGTATGGCCTGTAGCCCATACCGAGCATAATGCTCTCGTCCCTGTAATAAGGGCTTACGTAGTCATACGGTTTCAGTAAGAAACCTGTAGCAAGTTGTATAGCCTCGTGTCCGCGTGAAGTACTGTGTACGTATTTACAGATTTGCCTGTTGGCATCATATGTTTCTGCCATCGCTTTTGCCGTCATCATCAAACGGTAAGCTTTCAGCAATAATTCTTTTGATAACATATTTTGTAATATATGCTCTCAGAGAGCTTGGTCGCAAATGTACCCCTAAAACAGTTAATACAGAAGATATTGAGACAGGCAATATATAATTGTGGATAAAGAAAGCGTTATAATTTACATTACAGTTCAATTTTTGTATAGTTGTGCTTCTATAAGTGAATAGAAGCCCTATTTTTGTTTCCGTTAAATAGATAGTATGCAATTCGATATTAAGAAGTTTACACCACACCTGATAGCAATTGGAGCAATGCTCCTATTAGCGCTAATTTATTGCTACCCGCAATTGCAGGGTAAAGTATTGAGTAGTGGTGATACTACCAGTTGGATCGCGATGAGTCAGGAAGGTAGAGAATTCTATGAAAAGACAGGTGAGAATGTGTTGTGGAGCAATAGTATGTTTGGTGGAATGCCAACGTATACATATTATGTACCTGAAGGTAATAACTACATATATAAGGTTCAGAATCTCATCTCAGATGTTGTTGGTCGTCCTGCTGCATTCCTTTTTGTAGCAATGCTTTGTTTTTATGTACTTATGAATGCTTTCAAAGTAAATAGGTGGTTGGGGCTAGCAGGTGCTATTGCGTATGCTTTCAGTACATATAATGCAAGTTTGTTGGTTGGTGGCCACGAAACAAAAATGTGGGCTATATCTTACATGCCTGCTGTTCTTGCTGGTCTTATCTATACATACAGAAGTGATTGGTGGAAAGGTGTTGCACTTTTAGGATTTTCGTTAGCATTACTTGTAGGCACAGGGCATTATCAAGTAGTGTATTATGTTATGATAATGACCTTTATTATCGTAATCGGTTATTTGATTCTAGCTATTAAAGAGAAAACTATTAAAGATTTTTTCATTTCATCTGCTATAGCAGTAATCGTTGCTATTGTTGCTGTAGGTCCATCTATGGGAAGTATTATGAGTACCATGGAGTATAATAAGATGACAATGCGTGGTGGCCAAAGTGAGTTAACGTTTACCCAACACGATCAGGATAAAAAAACTGGTGGTCTTGATAAAGAATACGCATTCCGTTGGAGCAATGGTATTGGCGAAACACTCAACTTCATGATACCATATCTGTATGGTGGTTCTTCTTCAGAGCCTGCAGAAGTAGCAGAAAAAACATCGGAAATAATAGGAGATCAGGCAGGTCAGCTAATGTATTGGGGACCTCAGCCGTTTTTATTAGGCCCTGCATATTTTGGCGCTATTATCTGTTTCTTATTTTTATTGGGTAGCATGGTAGTTAAGAGTCCGCATAAGTGGTGGGTTATAGCAGTCTCTATAATATCTATTGTTCTTTCTTGGGGTAAGCATTTTCCAGCACTTAATTATTTTCTTTTTGACACATTACCTATGCTGAATAAATTCCGCGTACCATCAATGTGGATGATTCTTGCACAAATGATGTTCCCTTTCTTAGGTATTTGGGCTATACATGATATTATCAATGGTAATATTGACAAAAAAGAATTGCTTAAAAAACTGAAAATAGCTGCTGGAATTACTGCAGGTATCTGCGTAATGGTAGCAGTTGGTGGTAGTATGTTTTTTGACTACTCTGGGATGGTAGATGCTCAAATCCCTGAAAATATGCGTGCTCAATTGCTACCTGCACTTAAAGAAGATAGGGCTGCTATAGCTACTAAAAGTGCTTTTACCAGTGCTGTATATATATTATTGTCTGCGGGTTTGTTGTGGGCATTTATTACTGATAAAGTTAAAAATGTAAACGTAATTGTAATAGGAATATTGGCATTAATCAGTGTTGATATGATCAGCGTTTATAGTCATTATGTAAATAATGATAGCTATGTAGACGAGAGTGATATGAAAGCTGGTTTTGAGCCGCGTACAGTTGATTTGCAAATCAAACAAGATAAAGATCCTTATTATCGTGTACTTGATATATCAAGGAATACATATAATGATGCTATTCAAGCATACCATCATAAAGCAATTGGTGGCTATAGCCCAACTAAGATGGAAATATATCAGGATTTGATAGATGTACATATGAGTGGTTCATTTACAAGTTCTGTGTTGAACATGCTTAATACCAAGTACATAATTTTTAATCCGCAGTCTCCACAGGTATCTATTAATCCTGAAGCATGTGGAAACGCATGGTTTGTAAGTGAGGTAAAGTGGGTAAATACTGCTGATGATGAGATTAAGGCTCTGGATGCTGCCAAAATTGGCGATACTGTTGTTGTTCCAAATGCATTTAATCCACTAAAAACTGCTATTGTAAGAAATACATTTAGAAAAGATTTAGAAGGATATACATTCGGGAAAGATAGTTTGGCAAAGATACAGCTAACAAAATATGGTTTAAATGAATTGGAGTTTCAGTCAAGCAATAATCAAAATGGGTTGGGTGTATTCTCTGATATCTATTACCCTTATGGATGGAAAGCATATATAGATGGTAAAGAAACCCCGATTGTAAGAGTCAACTACGTGCTGAGAGCTATTAAAGTGCCATCTGGTACCCATAAAATAGAGTTTAAATTTCATCCTGATACTTATTACAAAGGTGAAAGTATTGCTCTAATAGCTTCTATATTACTATTTGCAATATCCGGTTTCTCTATTTTTAAATTGATTAGTGGTAGTAAGAAAGAAACTAAGTAGTTATAGCGTAAATCATACAGATAAGACAGGTTTAAGATTAGTAAAAATGAATACGGAAGGCAGTATTAAGCGGAATTATACTTTCATCGGGAACAGTATCTTCTTGTTTCTTACTCGCTTTTTTCCAACACTAGCCACATTGCTGGTGATGATATATTTTTCACATTACTTGTCTTTCGATTTATATGGAGATTATAACAATTTTTGGGTACGACTATATCTGGTAAGTACAATAGCTGCATTGGGTATTCAGAATTTCCTTGTTACGTATTCACCATCGGTTGTAGCATCATTAATAAAGACACTTACACGCAAACACAAACTATACTATTTGGGATGGGTGTGCCTTATGGGGTTGGTATTTACATTTTTGCAGAATCTTGCAATGATACATCACCCTTCTTTTTCAGATGCGTTTAGTGCGTATCGTTATCAGTTTGCATTGTTGTGGTTGCCTTTTTGCTTTTTTATTATTTATGTACTGAGCATAGTGGTAGAATCAGTACTGATGGTATTTAAAAACAGGGTAGTACTTATATGGGTAAATGTTGTTTATAGCCTGGTGTTTTGTTGGGTCCACTATCGCTTTGTACAACAAGAAACCGGTGCAATAGATACGTTGTTTATGTATCTGTTGATGCTTGCTTCAGCAAAGCTGGCAGTATATTCGATAGCCTATTATTTCGATATGAAGAAGCAGCCAATATCGAAAGTTGCAAACGTGAATAGAATCAGGAATTTGTGGGCACACATGGCTTTTTATGATGTATCACAAATGGTGTTCCGTTGGATTGATAAGTTTGTTTTGGGCTTGGTTTTGAGTGCGGGATTGTTTGCAGTGTATTTTAATGGTTCTGTAGATATCCCATTTTTGCCATTGTTGTTAGGTGCAGTAGGTAGTTCGGGATTAATGCAGCTTTCTTATGACAACAGAGATGAAGCTCCGTTGCAGATACAGAACAAAACAGGACGTATACTTTCATGTATAGTTTTTCCGGCTTTTTTCTTTTTTTACCTTTTCAGGTACGAGTTTATTGAGCTTACTTTTTCTGTGCAATACTTAGAGGCTGTACCTATTTTTCTTATGTCAATTATGGTGTTACCATTAAGGGCATATAAATTTACCACAATTCTACAGCACAAGCATATGGGGCGTATCATCAATGTAGGCGCTGTGTTAGATATAGCTATTGCATGCGGATTGGCTTATCCATTATATCTCAAAATGGGGTTGCCGGGTATTGCTTTAAGTTTTGTTATCAGCACATACATACAAAGCGGGTATTATCTATATCATACTTCCAAGGTGTTGAATGTTTCTGTAGTAAAATTAATGCCAATCGTCAATTGGCTGATAAAGTTCATAGTTTTTGGCATCCTCTT
>JADHED010000375.1_pt1 | contig 55746 bp, 35 predicted proteins | sample 8952041 | NCBI WGS metagenome assembly JADHED01 (sample SAMN16124423, study PRJNA663239) | bioreactor sludge metagenome | isolation source: sludge (control) | place: India:Bengaluru | collected 2018-09-08 | reverse complement strand
GAGCACGGAAGAGAGGATAGCTCCTTTTGGGTACATAATCACACGGGACGGAACAAGTAACGCAAGGGTTTGCTGATCTGGGCGGTTTTCGACTTTGCGGAGGGGACTCAAGATTCGGGAAAACCGTCAAGAGATTTGCGATGAGTATAGAAGAATCCCGCCATTGCGCTGCTCAGGATGCGGACCCGCTTGAGAAAGATCCCGGCGAAAGATCCCGATCAGCCCTGGGCTCGGAAACTACAATGGAGTATAGCCAAGTTGGCATGACTCTTATGACCCTGACCCCCACACCGGAAAGGTATCCCCGAGCACCATGGTGAACGCCGCGGACCAAGGGCTTCAGCCCGGCGAGATGATCGATGAGTTCCGCATCCGGCGCATCCTGGGCGCGGGTAATTTCGGCATCGTTTATGAGGCGGAGAATATCCATCTCGACGAAACAGTTGCCATCAAGGAATTCCTGCCCACCGAGTTGGCGCGGCGTGAGGCGGATGGCCAGATCAGACCCCTGTCACCGGCCACCGCCGAGGCCTTTCAATGGGCCCGGGAGCGTTTTCTCCAGGAGGCGCGGACCCTGTGGGGACTGGGACACCCCCACCCTCATCCCAGCATCGTGCGCGTGACCCGGTATCGGGAGGCCAACGGCAGTGCTTACATGTTCATGGAGTTCGAGCATGGCCTGCCGCTGTCGGATTTGCTAGATCAGCGCGGGACCCTGCCCTATGCCGAGATCAGTCCCATGCTGGCCTCACTGCTGGATGGTCTGGAACGGGTCCATGCCGCCAATATCCTGCATCGTGACATCAAGCCCGCCAATATCCTGATCCGGCCCGATGGTTCCCCGGTCTTCATCGATTTCGGCGCGGCCCGCAACGTCGCCCTGAATGCCGAGATCTCGGTGTTCACCACCTTCACCCCCCGCTATGCGGCTATCGAGCAGCATGATCAGAGCGGCCGGCAGGGGCCCTGGACCGATCTCTACGCCCTCGGGGCCACCGTCTACCGTGCCGTCACGGGCATCACGCCCAAGTCAGCCTCGGAACAACTGCTCGGTCAGCCCCAGGAACCGGCGCTGACCCTGGGTCAGGGCCGCTATCCCGATGCCTTTCTCCATGCCATCGATCTGGCCTGCTCCCTGCGGCCGGAGGAGCGGCCCCAGTCCGTCGCCGCCTGGCGGCAGCTCTTGTTCGGCGGCGAACCGGTGGCGACGGAAGCGACCATCGTTATCTCCCAGGTGTCCGCGACGGATGTCACCCGCCTCAGCACCGCCCCCTCGCAAGCGGCGCCCTTCGGGGGGGCGGCCAGGGCGGCCAGCCCGGTAACTGCAAGGATGCCCTCCCCGGCGGCCTCACCTCTGTCCCCAGACGCTGTCTTGCCTCTGCCGGCCCCGAAGCGCCCCTCGTCCTGGGGCTGGATCGCCCTGATGCTGGGTGTGATCCTGCTCAGTGGTGTCGCGGGCTGGCTGTGGTGGACCCAGCAGCCATCCGAACCCAGGGAGGGCGAAAGGGCGGAGCGGCCCCTGGCGGGAGCTCCGGGGCTGCCGGCTGAAGTCCCTCCCGCGGCAAAGGCGGTATCTGCGATACCAACCCCTACCGCTGAGGTACCGAAGAGGCCCGCGGGAGTGGTCGGTCCCCCTGCCGAAGGCCCCAGATCCCCCGCCGAAGTCCCCAGATCCCTCGCCAAGGAGCCGCCCCCCGTCGAGCCCCCAACGCCAACCCATGCCGGGACCTTGGTTCCAGGCGAGCCGGTTGTCACGCCGCCCTTCGTTGCTCCCCCCGTCGAGGCTCCCCCAGGCGTCACCCCCCCGGTCATCGCTCCTCCCGTCGCCGCCACCCACGTCCTCGAACCCCTGAGGCCCGGGGAGGGTTTTGCGGATCCTCTCAAGGTGGGCGGCACGGGTCCGGCGATGAGGGTCATCCCGGCCGGTGAAGGCCCAATGGGGTCACCCGCCGAGGAGATCGGGCATCGTGAGGACGAACGTCTGTATCGGGCAAAGGTGGCGGTGCCTTTCGCCATGAGCCAGACCGAGATCACCCTCGGCCAGTTCGGCCGTTTCGTCGAGGTGGCGGGCTACCGGACCGAGGCCGATCGCGATAGCGCCTGCCTGCGAGTCGATGACCGGGGCGTCGAACTGGTCACCGACCTCAGCCTCTCCTGGAATAGTCCCGGCTACCCCGTCAGCGACCAAAACCCGGTCGTGTGCGTGACCTGGAATGACGCCAACGCCTACGCCACCTGGCTGAGCGAGCAGACGGGCCGCACCTACCGGCTGCCGACCGAGGAGGAGTGGGAGTACGCCGCCCGGGGGGGCACCTCGACCAGCCGCTATTGGGGTGAGGATCCCAAGGATGCCTGCTTCAACGCCAATACGGCCGATGAGACGGTCCTTGATACCAAGGGTGACAACCGGCGGATCGAGGGCGCCCGGGTGCCCTGCCGTGACGGGCACCTCTATACCGCGCCGGTCGGGACTTATGCCGCCAATCCCTGGGGCCTCAAAGATATGATCGGCAATGTCGCGGAGTGGACCTGCTCGGTCTATGATTCTGGATACGGTGGCGCTCAGGGGCGGTGCCTTGACACGCGGCGACGCACGGGGCCGGCACCCATGGTATTGCGGGGCGGTTCCTGTCTAAGTTCGCCGGACCTGTCTCGATCGGCGGCCCGGGATGGCCTGCCGTCGAATCTGAGTCTGAACACGATCGGCTTCCGCGTCGTGGCAACCGAACAGCCATGGGTGGAAGCCTTGGCCAAAGACTGAGATCCAGGGGCCGTTCGGCTAAGCCTGGACATGCGAGTGAGGTCGGAGGTATGAGTCCTGATCGGTGTCTGTTGATGAAAGGTCCTGGGGCTGCGGTGGTGTCGATGCTCCTGGCGACGGGGTTGGCGTTGGTGGCGGGGGCGTGCGCGACGGATGGTCAGTCTGCCGCACCGGGCAGCCTCTCTGCCCGGGCGTCAGGGACTGCCGACGCACCGGGTGCCGCTGACTACGTGATCAGCCGCATCGAAGACCTCACCGTCGTCGATTGCCTCCTGCCCGGGCGCATGCGCAAGATGGGACAGACCCTGACCTGGGTGGACCGCCCCCGTCCGGTGAAGAAGACCATCAGTGACTGTGAGATCCTCGGCGGCCAGTACGTTCTCTTCGATCGCGCCAATTTTGATACCGCCCTGGCCGTCTGGAAGGTCGCTGCTGACCAGGGGGACCCGACCGCGCAAACCTACGTCGGCGAGATTTACGAGCGGGGTCTGGGCCGTACCCCGGATTACGCCCTGGCGGCCCAGTGGTATCGCAAGGCCGCCGCCCAGGGCAACGCCCGGGCCCAGTTCCGGCTGGGTGCCCTCCACGAGAAGGGCCTCGGGGTCGCGACGGACCGCCTTGAGGCCCTGAACTGGTATCGCCAGGCCGCTGGTCTGCCTAAAGACAAGGTGGTCTATCTGTCCCAGGTCCTGGCGGAATCCAGGCATCGTCCCGTCACGCCGGCCCGCGGGGCGGGGAGCCGTGCGGACAAACCCCCGACCGCGTTCCAGCCGGCCCAGGCCGAACTTCAGCAGATCGCTACGGCCTCGCGGACCCGCCATCAGGAATTGGCCCAAGCCGAAACGGCCCGCGATCATGCCAAGGATCAAATCGTCATGCGCAGCCAGGAATCCCGGCTTCTCGACCAGGCCAAACCGGTCATCCGCGCCGATCGGCGCCTCATCGATCAGTATGTCGCGCTCACCCAGGAGGCCGAGACCCAACGGATCGCTGCGGAGAGCCTGGAACGGGTGCTCAGCGTCGCGACACCGGTCATCGCTCAGAAATAGCATTACAGGACGCCGTGATGCGTCATCCAGAAGGGGACTAAAGGCATGTTAGCTAAGATGAAAGCGTTTTTTTACCCGAGGCCGTCAGCGGAGCCCTGCCAGGGCCCTCAGCCACAGCCACCTGAAGCTGTAGCCCGATTCCCAGGACGGAGAGGGCCAGGGACTTGGCTGGCCCTGGTCCCACTAATATTGGCCTGGGCCCTACCTGGCGCCTCCCCGCTGGCCCAGCCCCAGGTGACGATCACCGCCAATCCGGCCAGTATTCAGGAGGGTGGCCCCCCCGGCAGCTTCCTGCTTAAGGTCAGGGATCCCGAATTTCGCTGTTCCCATGAGAGCGCCGTCGTCAGGGTCAGTAACGCCTTTGGGGGAACGGCGATTTTTGGCCAGGATTATCAGGTCGAGGGGTGGAATAACCCCCTCGAGATCCAGATCGTCCCCGGTCCGGATTGTGATGGTTTCGGCTTGGCCGAAGGCGAGGCTGCAATTCCGATCCGGGCCACCGCCGATACCTTCATTGAGGGCAGCGAGGTCGTGGACCTGACCAGCACGACCTGCACTACTTTTTTCTCCCCCCCCTATGCCGCTGAGTTTCCTTGCAACGCCTCGGCGAGCATGACGATTATCGGTGCGACCCAGAGCCTGATCTCCGTGGTATCGGGCGATGGTCAGTTGGCCAGTTCCCGCCAACCCCTGCAGCCCTTCGTGGTGCTTGTCTCTGGCGCGACAGGGCCCATCGCGGGCCAAGAGGTGCGCTGGACCATCGAACAGGGGGATGGCAGTCTCTCCACGACCGCGGGGACGACCAATGCCGCCGGCCAAGCGACCACCGTGCTCACCCCCGGCAATGAAACCCAATTCCGTGTCCGTGCGACCCTGGCGCAGACGGGGGACTGGGTCGAATTCTCCGCCCTGGTCTCCTCCCCCCTCGCCGGGCTGCCCGGCTTGACGCCAGGACAAATCTCCGTCGGCGGGGCGCTCGATTCCCTCTGCCCCCGCCTGAATGCGATCGGACAGCAGCGTCCCTTGACCGCGGGCGAGCAGGACCTGTTGGCCCAGTGCCGCAAGCTGCTGGCCGCCACCGGCGAGGATCCCCAGGCCGCGGTGCGGGGGATTGTCGCCCTGACGCCTGAGCAAGCCAGCGCCCCCCGCAAGCTTCTGACCCAGATTTCCTCCCTTCAGGTCATCAACCTGGTGGAACGGCTCAGAGAACTGCGGCGCGGTGCCAAGGGTGTCAGTCTTGGCGGGCTGAAGGTGGGCCTTGCCGATCACACTTTCTCCGGCAGTATGTTGGAACAGGCCTTCAAGCCAGGGCGGGAGAGCGGTGGTGGCGCCAGCGCCGATGAAGACTGGCCTTTCGAGCGTCTGGGCCTTTTCATCACCGGCGATGTCCAGTGGGGTAAGAAAGACCAATCGGTAAACGAGGACGGCTTCGACTACGATCGCCTGGGCCTGACCGCGGGCGCGGATTACCGCTTCACCAATGGTCTGATCCTGGGCGGTGCGTTGGGGTACACCAGCACGGGCGTCGATATCGATGCCGATGGCGGGACCCTGGATGATGAAAGCTGGAGTATGTCCGTCTATGGGACATATTACCCCACCGAGCATTTCTATCTCGAAGGCTCCGCCACCTATGGCTGGGATCGCTACGACCAGGACCGCAATATCGAGTACAGCCTGTTGGGGGCCAAGCGGACGGCCAACGCGGGTTTCGATGGCGATCAATACACCCTGATGTTCGGCGCCGGTTATGACCTGATTCGCGGTGGCACCATCTTCGATCTGTACGGCCGCCTGCAATACACCAGTGCCTCCCTCGACAGTTATCGCGAAGAGGGCGCGGATGGCCTGGATCTGATCATCCAGGGACAGGATGCCATCTCCTTCAAGTCGATCCTAGGCACCCAGGTCTCCCGCTCGATCAGTACGCGCAGCGCCGTCCTTAGCCTCCAGGGTTGGGTCCAGTGGGAACATGAGTTCGAGGATGGCGACGAAGAGGTCACCGGCTATTTCGCCAATGATCCCAACCAGTTCGGCTTTGTCCTGCCGGTCGATGCCCTGGAAACCGATCTCGTCAGGCTGGGCCTGGGTGTAGGGGCCCAATTCGGTCAGGGGCGTACCGCCTTCCTCAGCTATCAGGCCGCTCTGGGGATGCAGGACTACACCGAGCAAATCGTCACGGCCGGCGTCAGCCTTGCCTTCTGATCGATGCCTGATCGCCTTCGGTCACCCGGCGGTGGATCGGCCGACCCTCAAGGTCGGCCGATCCTCAGGGAAGGAGAGCCTTTCAAGGCATTGGTTACCTTATGATATCAGGCCAGTGTTCCTCCCAGCAGCAGTGGTGATCGAAGCCAGGCAGGATCCTGAGGTTTGCCTTGGGGTTGCGGGCCAGGTAGGCGGTGAGGCTGGCGAGGGGGACCCTGGCGTCCTGATCACCGATCAGGTGCAGTTGGCGGATGCCCTCATCCAAGGGTGCCTGACGGGCGGGATTGAGCGATCCGCTCAAGGGGCTGTAACCGTGGTATTCAGCCCAGGCGTCGGTATCCAGATTGGCGGCGATGGTGATCACCTGCACGACCCCTTCCAGATGGGACGCCATCAGCAGGGCAAGGACCCCGCCACCACTGTAGCCGATCAAGGTGATCCGGGCTGGCGGGCTTGGCGGGAGGATGCCCCTGATGGCCGCCACCAGGGTCCGGACGACCTCCGGGCTGTAACGGCCATGGGTCCACCACCAGGGTCCGCAGGCGGGATCCGTAGCGAAGCCGTGATAGCAGGGTCGCCCGACGTAGATGCTGGCCACCGGGTCCCGCGCCATCAACCGCAGCGCCAGGAGGTCTTGACCGGTAGGATCGGAGGCGACCTGATAGCGGGTCAGCCAGGGTCGGCCATCGCCTTCGAGATAGACGTGGAGTTCCTTGATCTCCCCGATCTCCCTGGTCCCCCTGATCTTCTGGTTCTCCTCGTTCTCCCTGTCCCCCGACGGCTGTCCGAGGAAAGGATGCCTGTAGATTAGATGGCGAAAGGGGTCGCCAGTGGTGACCAAGGACTCGATTCCCTGTATTCCCTGCTCACCCTCGGGTGGGGATAGGGTCCGCGGGTCCCTTGACCCTGGGTCGGTCGTGGCGCATCCGCCAAGGATGACAACCGCTGTCAGGATCGACCAGGCACACTGCGCCCAGCCTGTAGGGACTCCGTCAGCAGAGGGAGGGGGCTCCCCCCTTCCTAGCCGCATCACTGCGGGGATCAGGGTATCAAGGCCCACCTTCCCGCTCCCCCCCACTCCCTCCGCTCTCAATCCTCATGAGATCAAGGGGTCAAGGGATTCTTGAAGTCAAAGCCGAAGAGGCCGGGATTCTCGCCAATCACCGCCGCTGAAAAGATGTAGAAGACATAGTCATAAGTCTCCTGGGGGATCTTGTGCTCCCGCAAGAGCAACCAGAAGTTGCGATCGCGGGGATTTTCCGGCATCTGGCGCAGTCGCTTGATGACATTGCCCTCCCCCCAGTTGTAGGAGGCCATGACCAGAAGACCCGAGGCCTGGGCATCGGTGCGGTAGATATCCTTCAGATATTTCGCCGCCGCCAGGGTCGATTTGGTGAAATCGTGCCGCTCATCCGCCGGGTCGTATTCCCCGAGACTTTGCAGGGGGCCGGGCTGTAGGCCATAACGACGGGCGGTTTCCGGGATGAACTGCCACATGCCCTTGGCGCGACCGTAGCGGGTGGGGGGGCCGACGATCTCTGGCTGAAAATTGCTTTCCTGCATGGCCAGATAAAGGAATTGAGGCGGCAGGCCCTGGTCCGTGAGCGCCCGCTGGATCGTCGGGGCATAGCCGTTTTCATGGAGTCGGCGGATGGCGCGGGGCAACCTTGGTGAGGACTGCCATTTGCGGATATAGGTCTTGACCTCCGCGGCGAATTCCTCGGGGACATCTACTTCCGTTTCGCCAAAGACCCTGGCCATGTGCAGGATCAGTTTGTCTTCGGTATTCAGGGGGACCGGGCGCGCGGCCTGGATCTTTTGCACGAAGAGGTCGTAGCGCTCCCGCATGGACGCAAGTCGCCGTTTCGATTCCGCTACCTGGGCCTTCAGTTCGGCGGAGGCCTCCGCATCGACGCTCGCCTCCAGATTGGCGATCTGCAACTCGATCTCCTTCATGTCGTAGAAGATGTCGTTGGCCAGCCTGGCGGTATGTTCCAACTGCACGTGCTGGTAGATGGCAAAGCTACCGACCAGCATCAACAGTAAGAGAACGAAGCCAATCAGGCCGAGGTAGAGGGTGCGTTGCCGCCGCTTCAGGTCGGAAAAGGCTTGCCGCACCATCAGGGTGTGTTCGCCGGCCCCATCCCCCTGGCTGGCATCAAAGTAATGCCGGGCGATCTGCTCCAGGGAGTGCTGCTCGGGCCGATCCGCGGCGACTCTGGGCAGGATCAGTTTGATCTTTGGCCCCCCGCTGCCCAGGGACAGGGTGGTCGTCCCGTGCAGCGGCACCGCATCGATCCGGCGCCCGTCGATCAGGGTGCCGTTGCGGCTGCTCAAATCCCGCGCCCACCATTGCCCTCCCTCGGGATAGATCGCCAGATGATGGCGGCTCACCTCGGCATGCATGATCCGCAGCGCGCAGTCATCGCCGCGGCCAATCAGGAGTGCTTGGCGGTAATAGGCCCGACAGGTGATGTTACGGCCATCCTGGTATTCGACTTCGATCGCCGGGAGCGAATCCGGCACGGACCCGTGATGGGCGAGGATGGTCTCTTCGATGTTAGGCATTTAACCTCGTTCCGGCTGATGGCCAGGATTGTCGCCGGCGCGCCTGACCATCGACAGACTAGGCTGAAAATCGTTGATTCCGGATTTCAGCAAGCGCAGTGAGCATCGAGACAGTCACATCCTCAGGTGTTTCGTCCCCGCTGCAGCTAGGGTGTTGGCAGGGCCTTGGGTACCTCTAGTCAACCTGATTCCCGAGGGCCACTCGCCACTTGAAGTGGTGCGCAAGCTTCGGGACGGAACAGGAAAGCCTTGGATGGCCAGGTTTAACCAGCGTGCTCGGGAAAAAACTCTTCATCCAGGATCTGCAGCTGCGTGTATGGGCAGAGAGGTGGGAAACGGTCAAAAGGGATGCCAGTCTCTTTCGCCGCCAATCTGGCCGCGTCCTGATAGGCCTCTTCGATCAGATCCCCGAGAACAGGCCTGAGCCCAGGCGATTTTTCCAGCCGTTTGGCGATTCGATCACGCTGGCCGAGGATCGTGGTCCGCCAAGAGTCACCCTTGAATTCCTGCCAGCGATCGGAGAGCTGGCCGTATTGAAATTCCCATTTCAGGAGATGGGCGAGAAGGACCACAAGACGATTTTCCAATTCGTTGCGCTCGCTGCGTCCCATCTCTGCCAGCTCCTCAACAAGGTGCACGACGTCCAGATCGGTAAAACGCCTGGCGCTCAACAGCTCGATCTGTTTCTGCGCCCAGACGTGATAATCACGGTCGTAAAGCTCGCTCACATTGGACATAGGCCCATTCTCGCTTGGATGATCAGGTCGGTGAACGGTCAAAATGCTCTTATGGCGCCAACATCAGAATTTTCGTCTGGCTCGGGACCACCCGACAACCTGGTGCGTTGGTATTGTTCTGAAGCGACATGCTGGTCATGCGGCTGGCCGGCATCCCTTTAATCAGGATGGAGAAGGCGCCGGTCAGGTGGCGTGAGGGACCCATGACGGTCCCTGATGCAACGCCCGTCGCCAAGCCCGCATTATCGCCGTTGGTCATGGGGATGGTGGTGCCCAGGTTGTGAGCGGGGGTGCCCATGAAGAGGATGTTGGGCACGTTGGGGACCGCCATGGGCCCCATGGCGATGTTCGGATAGGGTACCGGTACCGGGCCAGCGGGACTGGGGGTTAGGCAGACGTCCGGGAAGGCGGTGTCAGTGCCCATCATCTGCGCATTTGCAAACATGGCCTTATCTCCTAACCAAGGTGAATCTGTTCGCCATCGATCTTCACCAGGCGCTGGGCGGTGGCAACCAGGGTGTCGCACTGGAGCTGGGCGAGCTGCTCGGCGCGTAATTCGAGCGTACCCGCGTGCACCTGGTCCAGATCCCTGACCGTGCGCCGGGACCGGTCGAGGCGCAGATGCAAGCATTCCGCGGTCGCCTCGATCAGGTCCCCGATCAGGCGGCTGATCCGCAAGGTTGCCAGGGCCTCGCGGGCAATGACGCTGAGACGCTGGGCGGCTAAGGTCAAGGTACCGCCGCGAACCACCACCTCCGGGCCATCCAGGCTGAGGGTGGCCTGGGAACCCAGGTCTAGAGGGCCGTCCACTTTCAGGCTCATCCCGCCGCCTCCGGCGACCTCGATCTGCGTTTCCCGCGGCAGGACCAGCCGCAAGGGGGTGCCGGAGGGCCGTTCGAGCACCGCGATCAGAAAGGGCTCGTCGGTCAGGCCCACCGAGGTCAGCACCCGATCGTCGACCTCGGGCCAGACCAGACAACTGAGGGCGCGTCGGGCCCGCAGTTCACCGGTGGCCGTGCCGATGCGAAACCAGGCCAGATCATCCTCGATCGCGAGCACCACGCCATCCACGTGGAGGGGAAAGGGACGCAGTCGTATCGGGTGTTCGGGGCTCAAGGCATCCATGGCAATCTCTCTCTGGACTGGTCCCGATCGGTCAGCGGGCTTCTGATCGGGGTTGAATGAACGGGGACCCGCGGGATCGGTGTCATCGTGGTGACTCGGGTCTGGGTTGGGGGCGCCATTGTTCGGCGGCGAGCTGCTCAGGGTCATCGCCGAGCGCCTGGCCGCGGTCGGTGAATTGGGCCCCGCGATCGCGCACCCGGTGGAGCTTGGCCTTGAAGAGTCTCGCCCCGCTGAGGTTGGCCTCCTCCAGAATGGCATGGGAGAGGTCGGCATAGGTCAGGTCCGCCCCGCGCAAATCGGCATGGCTCAGGTCGGCCGCGACGAAATTGCCCTGGTAGAGTTTGGCACGCAAAAATGAGGTCCGCGGGGCTTGGGCGCCCTGCCAGATCGCCTGGGTCAGATCGGCGTCGGCAAAATCCGCATCTTCCAGTTTGGCCTGGAGAAAGATGGCCTGGGGGGCTTGGGCCCCTGTGAAGCAGGCCCCTTGCATATGGGCCGAGGTGAAATTGGCCTGCCTGAGGTGCGCCCGGCTGAAGTCACATCCGGTCAGATCGGCCTCGCTGAATTGCGTGAAGGCGAATGACTGGCCGCTGAAACGCTGCCCGGCCAGCTTGCTCTTGGTAAGGACCACGAACTCAAAGTGGGCTTTGGCAAAGTCAGCGCGTCGCAGATCGCATTCGAGCAGCACGGTCCGCTCCAGGTGGGCGTCCGTGAAATCCAGGGTGCCGCACGTTAGGTTGGCCATGATGAGCTGCTCAAGCCGTGCCTCCCTAAAGCAGACCTCCTCCAATTGGCCATGGCTGAAGGACGCAAAGCGGAGCTGCACCCGATCGAAAATGACCCCACGAAGCTGACATTGGTGCCAGTTGGCATTTTCGATCCGCCCCTCGGCCACTGAGACCGAGGTCAGTTCAGAGCCATAAAAGACGGTACCGGTGAGTTGGGCCCCTTCCAGGCGGCAGTGCTGTAACCGGCAGTGCAGGAACTGGCAGTCGGTCAGATCGGCACCCCTCAGGTCGAGGCGGTCGAGTTGGCAGTGGTCGAACCGGAGGGCCGCCAGATCCGCCCCGCGCAGGTCGAGCTGGCACAAGCTCTCGCCACTGACCAGATCGGCCTCCTGGGCACGGCGCACTAACTCCTCGCGGTCCATGGGAACCTCAGCCCTCCCCCCCATCCCGGCGATGGCGCGGTCGGGTTCTGGCGCGCGTGAAGATCGCGCCCGCGAAGCTCACCTGCCCAACGACTCTGATGCGGGCCAGATCGGCCTCGTGAAGATTCGCATGGGACAGGGACGTCCCCGCGAGGAGGGCGTGCTGGAGGACCGCCCCGGCGAGGTTGCAGGAGCTTAGATCGGCGGCTCCCAGGTCGGCCCGCACCAGCCGGGCGCCGCGGGCATCGGCGCCGTAAAAGCGGCTCTCCCTCAGATCGCAGCCACTGAAATCGCTCCCGCGCAGTTGGGCATGGCTGAAGTTGGCGCCACGGAGGGGAGTATCCCGAAACGAGACCTCGTTCAGTTGGGCACCGCTAAAATCCGCCCCCTCCAACCGGCAACCCAGGGTAAAGCAGCCTACCGCCAGACTCAGACCGCGAAAACAGGCTTGGGAGGCCCGAATCCCGACTAAGGCGGCCTTGGTGATGGCGGCGCCCGACATATCGACCTCGCCAAGATCGCAATCCTGGAAGACTGCCTGGGCATAGCGGACCCCGACGAAACGGCAACCCCGCAGATCGATCTCCCGCAGCAGGAGCATCGCCTCGCTGTGGGTCTCGGAGAAATCCACCGCGACGATCAGGGCGCCGGTGAGGCGCAGCCCCTCGATCCGGGCACCGCGCAGGCTCGAATTACTCAATTGCGCCCCTTCCAGGATGGCGGCGCTCAAATCGGCACCGCTGAGATCCGACCGCGCAATCTGGGCCCCTCCCAGATTGCACTCGCGCAGATCGGCGCCGGCCAGGCTGGTCCCGATCATCCGCGCGTGAGCCAGCATGGCCCGGTTCAATTTAGCCTGGTCGAGCCGGGCACCGCTGAGATCGGCCCCCTCCAGCAGGGCACCCCCCAGGTCCGCCCCTTGCAGATCCAGCCGGGTCAGGTCCGCCCGGGTCAGATCCCAGCCCGCCAGGGAGCCATGACGGGCAAGCTCGGCCTGGACCCGTGCGCGCCGTTCCGCCTGGACGGAAGCTGGAAGAGGATCGGGCGGTATCTGATGGTGGCCCATCGCCAGATAGGCGGCAAGCTGCTGCTGGTCCGCCTCGCGCCAGCGGGCCAGGATGGCCGGATCGGCCAGCATTTGCTCCAATTCGGCGACATGGCCGCCGGTGGCGCGCCCTTCCTGGATGAGACGGGTCAGATCGGCGATCAAAGGCTCCGCGCTTGGCCGGGGCGGCCCCCGGGTCAACTCGCCACTCATCTCGCGCTCAATCATTGCGAAATCCCCACCCGCGCGCGCCAGGACCTCGCTTACCCCGTCCAGGGCCGCGCGCTTTTCTTGCTCCACCCGAGCGGCGACCGCGGCGGATTCGGCCTCCATCCGCTGGCGGACCTCGATCAGATCATCGAGGGTCCGAATCCGTGGTGGTTCCGCCAGGTCGACCGGCGGGCCGTGTTCGTCGGGGTCCAGGCCATGGGCGGTGACCAGTGAGCGGGCCTCGGCGCGCTCCCGGGCGGCACGGCGCATGGCGCGCGTGTAGGCCAGACTCGGCTGGTCCTGGGGATTGAACAGTGACACGGCGAGATCCGCGGGCATCAGATCGGATTCATGCAGCGACTCCAGGGCGCCCTGCTCTGGGTCCCGCCGGCGCGCCTGTACTGATTGGTAATGCTCAGGCGGACGGGCCTCGCCCAGCCGCTCGACGGCGGCGAGGAGCGCAAGGACATCAGCGGCATCATCCTCTTCAACCTTCATCCAGCCTTGAAAGACCTGGATCAAACGCTCCTCCTCCGGAAAAAACCAGAGCGCCTTGAGCGACATGTCGACCTCTTCGAACTCCTGCCCCCCCGCCGCGCGCCGGGTCGCGAACACCCGCGCGGCGAGGCCTGGTAAGGTCCCTGCGAGGCGGTCGATCTCCGGATGCAGCAGGTCGAAGGCATAGTCCTCGTCGCCGCGGAAGGGCGCGGCTTGCTGCTGGTCCTCCGGGGCCAGGTTGAAAAAGCTCCCGTCCAGATCCCTGGCCAGGCCGGGATAGTCCCGCTCCAGCCAGGTCGCGTCATAGGTCCCGCGTTTGGGGGCCCGGGTCGCCCAGGTGGAATCCAGGGGGCCAAAACCGGCCGGGCGGCCGATGCCGGTCGGGCTGGTCAGGGGCTGATCGGGATATTCCACCCGCGGCAACAGGCCCAGGCGCATGCCATTGATCTCACTGTCGCGCCGCCCCATGCCGATGGGGTTTTCCGGAAAATCCTCCCCCCCATAGGTCTGGGTCCAGTCGAGCGGCAAACGCTCGAAGGGGTGGGGGACCGAGGGACGATCACCCTCCCAAAAGCGCGGACCCCAGACAACCAGTTCCTTGCGCAGACCACCGACCTGGGCGCGGACCCGACAGGCCCGCGGCTTATCGTGACGGGTGAAGGCCGTCGCGCCGATGAGATATTCCGCCCGCGGGCGCGGATAACCCTCTTCCAAGGGACCCTGAGACTCGGGTCGGCTCGCCCAGAAGGGCCAGAGTGCCTGTTCGGTCAGGAGCCGGCCGGGGCGGCCCAGGGTCGAGAAGAGCAGGACCGAAACGCCCAGCATGAAGCGCCCCCCATGTTCGAAGGGGCGGGTCAGCAGGGAGGCGGATAGCGGCTTGACGCAACGCATGGCAGTTTAGCCGGTCACATCAGGATCTTCAGGGTGTCCATCTCGATGTTGGTGGCCGATGACAGGGCCTCCAGGGCGATCATTTGCTGCGTCACGTCCTTGGCGCCCAGATCCACGCCCACCTTCTCGAACTTCAGGCCGATAGCCGCATTGGCGGAGCCTACGGCTTCCGCCTTTACCCCCGTCATTTCCATCACGGCACCGTTAAAATTGATCGCCACGGCATAGCCTTCCTTGACGGTCCCCCCGACCTTGTGCAACTCGAAATCAACGATCTTGAAACCGCCCGGGGCGATGATGGTCATCCCCCCGGTCGCGGTGATGGTGAAGGACCCACCCGAGGTCAGGCTGACGCTGCCGCCGACTTGCTGGCTAAGGGATGCACCGATCTGCTCGTTGCGGCTGGCTCCGATGGTGACGGACTCGGAGGCGCCGACCTTCAGCGTCCGGCTCGCGCCGATCTGGACCGACTCGTTGGCACCCACGCTTTCGGTGCGGTTGGCACCGATGTTGATCTTCTCGTTGGCGCTGACGTTCTCGGTCCGGTTGGCGCCGATGCTGATGTCCTCGTTAGCCCCGACGGTCTCGGTCCGGTTCGCCCCGATGTCGATCGTCTCGTCCGCCCCCACGGATTCGGTCCGGTTGTTGCCAATGGTGGTCGTCTCGTCATTATCGACCTTCTTGGTACGATCGTGTCCCACCCAATGCGATTCGTCGTTCTCGACCTCGATGGTCTGGTTAAGCTCGGCATGGAAGAAGAGTTCCTCCGCGCCGCTCTTGTCCTCCATGCGGATTTCGTTACAGTTGGCGCCGCTGCCCCCTTTGCTGCTGCGACTCCGGATCCCGGTCTGGGTCTGGTTGGCCGGTAAGCCATAGGGCGGCATGCAGTCGCCGTTGTAGACGCGCCCGGTGATCAGCGGCCGGTCGGGATCCCCTTCCAGAAAGCTGACGACCACCTCCTGACCGATGCGCGGCAGGGCGATGGCGCCCCAGTTCTTGCCGGCCCAGGGGTGGGATACTCGCACCCAGCAGGAGCTGTTTTCATCTTGCTTGCCGTAGCGGTCCCAATGGAACTGGACCTTCACCCGGCCGTACTCGTCCGTCCAGATCTCCTCGCCGGCTTTGCCGACCACGATGGCGGTTTGGGGTCCCTGGACCACCGGTTTGGGCGTCTGGCGGGCGGGACGAAAGGGGACTTGGGCATCCATGACCGCCAGGCGGATCCTGACCACCGGCGCGGTGAGGCCCTCCTGGGCGGAGCCAAATTCATCCGATATGAAGCGGTAATCCGCGGACAGAATCAGATACTCCCGGTTCTGATCCTTGCGGCGATGGCCGGTGAGGTTGAAAAGGGCCCCCGTGCTGAGCCCTCGGGCCGTACCCTCCGCCTGAGCCAGTTCCTGGCCGGCCTGGACCTCCTCCAGGCGCACCCGGGCATAGGTGTCTCTGTCGCTGGCATCGACATAGTCCCCCGGATAGTCAAAGACCTCGAAATCCGCCAGATCGTGGGCCTTGGGGTTGCGGCGGGTCCCCAGGAGGTTCTTCCGCGGGGCGGTGAAGTCGAAGGAGGTATTGACGTAAGCGCCCGGAAGCACCTGTTGTTCCAGGGTCCAGCGATCGAGGTAGTCACGTTCTCTTTGCCCCATGGCATCGGGGGGGTAATAGGGGATCTCCTCGCTGCCCTCGATCCTGGCATGGGCGCTGTAACCGTCGGCCAGGATCAGGAGGTGTTTTCCCTCCTGGTGCTCGAAGAAATAGTAGATGCCTTCATGCTCGAGCAGACGAGTGACGAAGTTGAGGTCGGTCTCCCGGTATTGCACGCAATAGACCCACTGCCGATAAGTGCCGGACAGGCGTTCCTCGAAGTCGGTAAAGCCCTGCTCGCGAAAGATGGCCTTGACGATGTCGGGGACGGTCTGATCCTGGAAGATCCGACAATCGGCGGTGCGGGACAGAAACCAGAGCCAGGGTACCAGGGTGGCCTCATAGAGGGCATCCCCCCCGTCAAAGCCCACCTGGGCGAAGCGGTTGATCCACCCGTTGAAATAACGCTTGCCCCCATCCAGCAGGCGCAGCGACAGGGTGGCGGGTTTGCCGAGCAGGTCGTTGGGATCGATGTCAATGTCCTCGCTGAGGAGGTCGAGTCGATATTCGAAGGGGGCGCCGAGGCGCTCCTGGCCCTGCATGCGCTTGACCAGCAGCTTGTCCTCTCCCAGGGGGGTGGTGACGGAGAGGGTCCGATCTCGTTGCGTCAGGGTCATGACGAAGGCTCCTTAGACCATGCGTTCCCAATGAGGCTTTGCCGTTCTTCGCCCTGGCCAAAGGCCGAGGATGGCCGCATCAGGTGAATCCGTAGCTGAACCCCTCGTCGCCAACCCCCAGGGATACCCGCTCGATGCCCTGGCCCTGGAGGGTGCGCTCAAGAAATTCGCGGCTGATGGCCGGTAGTACCGTGTTGGTGAGGATGGCATCGACGACCCGGGCGCCGCTTTCGACCTCGGCGCAGCGCCGGGCGATAAGGCCGACCACGGCCTCGTCGTAGGTCAGCACGGCCCCCTGTTGCTCGGCGATCCGTTTGACGATGCGATCGAGTTGCAGCCGGATGATGGCCCCGAGCATGGCGTCGCTGAGGGGGTAATAAGGGATGGCGACGAGCCGACCGAGCAGGGCCGGGGGGAAGACCTTGAGCAGGGGTTGGCGCAGGGCGGTGGTCAGGCCCTCGAGGTCCGGCATCAGTTCGGGGTCCTTGCACAGGGACATGATAAGGTCCGTGCCGACGTTGGTGGTCAACAGGATCAAGGTATTGCGAAAGTTGATGTAACGCCCCTCCGCGTCCTCCATCCAGCCCTTGTCGAAGACCTGGAAGAAGATCTCGTGGACGTCGGGGTGAGCCTTCTCCACCTCGTCGAGCAGGATCACGCTATAGGGCTTGCGCCGCACGGCCTCGGTGAGGATGCCGCCCTCGCCATAGCCGACATAGCCCGGGGGGGCGCCCTTGAGGGTCGAGACGGTGTGGGCCTCCTGGAACTCGCTCATGTTGATGGTGATGATGTTCTGCTCACCCCCATAGAGGGCCTCGGCGAGGGCCAGGCCCGTCTCGGTCTTGCCGACCCCGGAGGGACCGGCGAGGAGAAAGACGCCGATGGGCTTGTTGGGGTTGTCGAGCCGGGCGCGGGAGGTCTGGATGCGCCTGGCGATCATGTCCAGGGCGTGGCGTTGGCCAATGACCCGCTGGTTGAGGGTCTCGGCCAGATGGAGGATGGCGGTGACCTCATTCTTCACCATGCGCCCGACGGGGATGCCGGTCCAGTCCGCGATGACCGAGGCGATGGCCTGGGCATCGACGCTGGGCAGGATCAGGGGGCGCTCACCCTGGAGGTTGGCCAGTTCCGACTGGAGCTGGCGGAGCTTGGCCAGGGCGGCGGCGGGATCCCACTCCTTGGCGGCGGCTTGAGCAGGGAGTGGTGTGGCGACCGCTTCCAGGGGCTGGCCAGAGTCTTCCAGGGGGCTGCCAGTGTCTTCCAGGGGAGACTGGGCGCCGCGGAGCTGCGCACGCAGGTCGAGGATTTGTTGGACCAAGGCCTTCTCGGCCTCCCATCGGCCGGTGAGCTCGGTCAGGCGTGCCCGTTCAACCTCCAGACTGGCCTCCGCCCGGCGGGCGCGCTCGCCGGTGTCCACCCCGACGGCGCTCTCGCGGGCGATGATGGCGAGTTCGGTCTCCAGGCCTTCGATGCGCCGCCGGCAGTCCTCCACCTCCGCCGGCTCGGCGGCCTGGCTGATGGCCACCCGGGCGCAGGCGGTGTCGAGCAGGCTGACCGCCTTGTCTGGCAGTTGGCGCGCCGGGATATAACGGCGGGAGAGCCTTACCGCCGCCTCCAGGGCCTCGTCGAGCAACTGGACCTGGTGATGCTTTTCCAGGGTCGAGGCGATTCCGCGGACCATCAGGATCGCCTTGTCCTCGCTCGGCTCGTCCACGGCGACTACCTGGAAGCGACGGGTGAGGGCCGGGTCCTTCTCGATGTATTTCTTGTACTCCCCCCAGGTGGTGGCGGCGACCGTGCGCAGGGTGCCGCGGGCCAGGGCCGGCTTGAGCAGGTTGGCGGCGTCCCCGGTACCGGCGCTGCCACCCGCGCCGATGAGGGTATGGGCTTCGTCGATGAAGAGGATGATCGGCTTGGGGGAGGCCTGCACCTCCTCGATGACCTGACGCAGGCGGTTCTCGAATTCGCCCTTCATGCTGGCTCCGGCCTGGAGCAGTCCCACATCCAGGGTGCGGAGGCTGACGTCCTTGAGGGGCGGCGGCACCTCGCCGCTGGCCAGGCGCAGGGCGAAACCCTCGACGACGGCGGTCTTGCCGACGCCAGCCTCGCCGGTGAGGATGGGGTTGTTCTGGCGCCGGCGCATGAGGATGTCGATCATCTGCCGGATCTCATCATCGCGCCCGACGATGGGGTCCAGCTCACCCTGGCTGGCGCGCTCGGTGAGATCCACCGAGAAGAGGCGCAAGGCCTCCTGCTTGCCCATCTGGGCCGGCGCCAGGGCGCCGCTCGCCTCGCCGGGCAGGGCCCCGCCACTGATCTGGAAACCGTCTCGGGCGCTCAGACGGTCCTCGGGAGAGCCGGAGACGATCTGGGCGAAGCGGTCGGTGAGGGTATCGGTGACGATCTTGTCGAATTGGCGGGAAATGCCGAGCAGGCCGCTGCGCAGGCCGCGGGTCTTGAGGATCCCCACCAGGAGATGACCGGTGCGCACCTGGGATTCACCGAACATCAGGGTGCCGTAGGTCCAGCCGCGCTCGACGGCCTCCTCCACGTCCGCGGACAGGTCGGAGATGGAGCGGGCCCCCCGTGGTAGTCGATCCAGGGTTTCGGTGAAATCCCGGGCCAGACCGGCCGGGTCCAGGTCAAATTGGCGGATGATCCGGTGCAGGTCCGAATCCTGATTCTGGAGGATCTGATTGAACCAGTGCACCAGTTCCACGTAGGGGTTGCCACGGATCTTGCAAAAGACGGTGGCGCTTTCGATCGCCTTATAGGCCAGGGGATTGAGCTTGCCAAAGAGGGCGGTGCGGCTGATCTCGGTCATGTTGCGCTCCTCGTCGCAGGGGGCCGCCAACGCGGATTCAGTTTCAGGTCATCAGCATCCCGGCTTGCGGGCCGGCTCAGCAACCAGGTCGTCCACCCCAGTTGCCCGCCACGGCCCAGCCGCAGTCCGGGAACCTCCGGGGCGGTCAGGACGGGGTTGAGATCCCAGTCCAGTTGATCCCCAAGATCGTTGCGGACCAGATCCCTCACCCGGTTGAGGCTGTCCCCCCCGGGGAGAAGACGGCGAAAGTCCACCAAACGCAGGGGGCCGATGATGACGCGAAACTTGGACTGGTGGTCCCAGACCCGTCCACCAAGTGTCGTGGTCTGGCCCAAGTGACCGGTAGCGGGGCTGGTCCCCAGACACAGGCGACAATCCTCCGGCAGTACCAGCCAATGGCCGATGAACTCCTCGATCCGCACGGGCAGACGCAGGAACTCGGTCAGCATCGACCTCAGTCCCTCGGCATGGCGATTCTGGCAGGAGAGGTGTCCGGTAAAGTGCCGCTTCGCCAGATCGGGCATGGCGTCGCGGCCCTGGTAGGCCGGCATGCCGGTCCCGGCCAGGGCACCCAGATAGGTGCCGAAGCGGTCCTGGGTCGGGCGATCGAAGCTGACCGCTGGCTGGGCCTGGGCCCAGGCGCGATAGAAGAGCGACAGCATCCGGTGGTGGAAGACATCCGCGAAGCGGGCAAAGGTCGGGTCCCCGGCTTGGCGCAGGCGTTCGCGGGCATGGTTGGTCAGGTGCAGGGGCAGGGGGCCATTGGGGCCGAAGAGGCCCAGAAAATAGACCAGGAGCCGGGCCGGCTGACCGGCGGCGGGGGGGAGCAGGGCGGCCAGTTCGGCGGGGGCGAAGATCAGGGATGGCTCTTGGCCGAGCCGGATGGGGTCATCGCTTGCCCTCGCCGTCATGCCGAGACGCGGGCGTTCGGGTTGCAGGGCGTCGAGCTGACGGAGGGTGTGCAGGAAGCCATATCGCCAGGGAGCCCTTGTCAGCTCGGCGAATAGGGGCTGATCGGTCAGAGGAGGGGGCGTTGGCCGATCGTCGCTGGCCATCGCATCACCTCCCCGCGCTCGGTCTTGAGCAGGGTCTCGGTAAAACTATTGATCGAACAATAGCGGGCGAAAAAGCGTTCGAGAACGGCACCCAGAAGGTAGACCCCGGTACCGGCAAAGGCGGCTTCATCACAGACCAGGCTGATCTCGAGACCGCGGGCATAGGTAATTGGGTGCGCCCCTGGCAGACGACGGATCAGGGGTCGCGAGGAGACCTGGCGGAGCCCCTCGATCTGACGGCGCAGGTCCGCATTGGTCAAATCGGCGTAGAGGGCGAGGAGTTCACGCAGGGCGGCGGCACCCGTCCCGCCCGCACTGCCCGTGCCGCCCGTGCTGTCGGCGATGGAGAGATAGTTCAGCGACAAGTGGCTGATCAACCGCCAGGCGGTGTCTCCATGGGCCGGGGAGGTCCTTGGCGGCGTTGGGCCGGCCCTTACCCGGATCGACTGGACCGGGGCGCCGATCTCCAGGCTGAAATCGGTGGTGCCCGTCCCAACCGGCATCTGCAGGGGTAGGTCTCGGTTGGTACAGAGACCGGATACCGCCAGTTGCCGCAGTTCACTGGACCAAGGCACCTGAGCCGCATCCACCAGATTGATGAAGACCTCACTGCCGATGTAACTGGACCGAGGCCCCCGGCGTTGCTGGCCTGAGGAGAGCCGACGGGGCTGTCGCTGGATGGTGAAATAGGCGGGGGCATTCTCCGCCGCGGTCAGGTCGGTGGCGGAATAAAAGGGGCGAAACTCACGGCGTTCACTGGTGGCCGCCCCATAGCCTGTTACCTCGTCGACCCGATAGACTTCGAAGTCCATGGGGCGGGTTCGATCTGTGACCAGGTGGTAATCGGGCCCGGCCCCCCCGAGATGGACGCGGTCGCACCGCTTGTGGAAGAGGTTGATCGCCGGGGTGCAATGGAGCGAGAAGTTTGCGGCGCTGATGACCCCTTCGAGACCTGGCGTGATCTGGCCGAACAAGAGGATGACATCGACCTCGGTGGTGTCGATACGCTGGAGGATGGGGCCCAGCGCCTCGATGGCGACGAAGAGAAACCGTTGGGGGAAGGCGAAATACTCATGCAGATGCCGGTAACCCTGGAAGGAGGGGGGGGCATAGGGCAGGAGCGCCTCGGCCTCCTCGAAACCCAGGGGGCGCAGCACGCTGGCGGGCAGGACCTGAATCCAGGGCAAGGGGCGAACGATGGGTTGCACCAGCACAGCGGTCGCCTGGCCGAGCATTTGGGCATAGAGATCGAAGGGGATCTGGTCGGTCCCCTGGAGGAAGAGGTCCAGCCGGAACCCCTTGGGCTGATCTGGTGAGAGCTGAGCGAAAGTCAGGCCGGCGGTCGTGCGTAGGCGCAGTCGGAGGCCGGCCTTGCTGCGTTGCAGAACGGGCAGATCGGTCCGCGCCACGGGACCGGCATGGCAGAAGTACTCGGCTTCGGTCAGTTCCAGCGGCCAGAGCCGGATCTCGTGGGCGGTACGGTATTCACAGGCGGTCTGCTCCCCTTTGCCGAGGGTGCCGCGCAAGGCAGTGTCCCGCGGCAGGACGAGGCCTTCCGCCAGGGCGCCCTCGCTGAGATCGGGCTGAAACTGGACGACGACCATCGAGGGGGTCGGCGCCAGATAGTGGGGATAGACCAATTCCAGCAGGTGCTGGGTAAACACTGGGAATTCGGCATCGATCTTGAGTTGGACCCGTGCCGCCAGAAAGGCAAAGCCCTCCATCAGCCGTTCGACATAAGGATCGGCGCATTCGAAACCGGAAAGGCCCAGCCGGCCGGCGATCTTAGGGAACTCCGCCGCAAACTCGCCCCCCAGGTCACGGAGATGGGTCAATTCCCGGTTGTAATAAGCGAGGAGGCGCGGGTCCATGGGGGATCAGCGGTTCGTGGCGGTCGTTTCAAGCACGCGGACTTCACCCGTCTCCAGGTCCACGTTGGTTTTGAGATAGAGCTGCTGGGGGGTGGGGACGCCCCAGAGCTCGCCCTCGATGTCGAAACGGATGGCGTTGGGCGTCATGCCCTCGGCATCGACCACCGCGCGAATACTGAGCCCCTGGCGCAGGATGCGCGGCTCGAAGCGCTGGATCGCCTGTCGCAGGTGCCGCTCCAGGGTCAGGATATCGAGACCCGAGAGGTTGTGGCCAGCGAGATCCGGCATGCCGAAATTGAGTACCGAGTTCTGGACTTGGGGGTAGGGTTCCAGATCCTGGACCGAGGCCAGGTCACAGGTGTTGAGCAACCATTCCAGGTCACGGATGACGCAGGCCTTGAGTTTGTTGGGCGAGAGGACCCGTTGCTCCCGCGATTCTTCCCGCTCAGCCGGTGCCTGGTCGGTGAGCCGATCGAGAAGGGAGGGCTGGAGGCGCTCCTTGGGGGTCAATTCGGCCATGAGGTCAGCGGCTCTCCGTGGGCACGGGACCGAGGTCGATTCGCCGGCTTGCCAGCAAGGCATGGTCCCCAGTGTCCGTCGTGAGCATCCGTTGGCCCAGACCCCGGTAGCATCCCGCCCCCAGGTCCACCCAGTCGGTCAAACGGGCCAGGCGGATGCGGCCGTCGGGGCTCGCCTCCGAGCCAGGATAGCGGGTCGGGATGAAGGCGACCGTCTCACCGCCATTGGACCAGGTGACCCGGGCCGGCAGCCAGACGAGATCGCGAAGGTCCGTTGGCTCCTCCAGGATCAGGGTACGAATCCGCTGGAAGGGCACCCAGGCGTAACGGCCATCGATCAGGATCTCCAGGAGGGGACCCAAGCGGGAATCCGCATCGGCGATCCAGCCGAAGGCTGCCCCATTAATCCGGCCGGGGATGGCGGGGGCCTCCTCCAGGGCCTGGTCGCGCAACTGCTTGGAGGCTTCGAACCGACCTTGGGCGCTGGCGCGCAAGGCCGCGATGAGGAGGGCGATCCAGGCGGTCGGCTCGCCCAGGATCAGGGGATCGAGGTCCCCGGTGAAGACCTTGGCGCGTAGGGCCTCGGCCCTGAGCAATTCACGGTAGGTATTGACCATGGCCAGGGCGCCGGCATCCAGTTCACCGGCGACCTGAAGCTGGGCCAGGGCACGGTCCCATGCTCCCAGGACGGCAAACAATTGGAACAGGAAGATCCGCAATCGGGCATCGGCCGGGGCCCGGCGGATACGGTCGGTGAGATCCGCCAGGGCGGCTTCGAGGTCGCCTTGCTTCAGAGCCTCTTCGGCGTGCATCGCCCGCCCCCCGCGCCGGGCATTGATTGCCTGGCGCATTGAGTTTAAGCCAGGGTCCAGGAGGGTTTATGGCTGATAATTCAGCGACCTTGGTCCCTATTCCTGTTTATTGATCTCGAGGTTCCAGGTGCGATCGGTAGTCGAGCCCGGCTTGCCTTCATTATCGATGGGGGTGTATTCCCATTTGATCTTGCCGTAGGCGAAGGAGACCTCCTCTAGGGGCTTGCTTTCACCTTCGCTGGAACCTCCTGGTCTAACGGAAGCCACAATGCAATCCGACAAGGTGTACTTCATGAAGGTGTGCTTTTCGCCGGTAGCCAGACAGAGTTCAAGCTCTACCTGCTTGATATGCTCCCCCTTGGCGCACTTGATGTTGAGATCCGGGGTGGCGTTGTCGATGGTCTTGACCACCGAGAGGTTTTGAAAGTCGGCCCGGCCACCGGTCCGGCCTCCGGTGGCGCTTGCCCCGGAAACGGGCTGGCTGAGGCCGTGACTAAAACTTAAGATCTCGATCCACTTCTGATGGGCGTCATCGGTGCTCTCACCATCGATGCCGTCGATCTTCAAAAACATGTCAACTGCCATTGCGTATCTCCTGGCTAAGTGATTAGGTATCAGGTTTTCTGTGACGGCAACTTAGAAACCAGCCGCAACGAGACGGTCAGACCCTCGAGTTGGTAATGGGGTCTCAGATAGAAGACCGAGTTATAATAACCTGGATTGCCCTCCACCGCCGTCACGACCACCTGGGCGGAGGCAAGGGGCTTGCGCGCCTTATCGATCTCCGAGGCGGTGGCGGGATTGGGCTCGACATATTTATTGATCCATTTGTTCAGCCATTTCTCCATGTCTTCGCGTTCCTTGAAGGTGCCGATCTTGTCGCGCACGATCGCCTTCAGATAATGCGCGAAACGACAGACGGCGAAGAGATAGGGGAGACGGGCCGACAAGTTGGCATTGGCGGTGGCATCCGGGTCATCGTATTCGAAGGGCTTTTGCAGGGACTGGGCACCAATGAAGGCGGCAAAGTCAGTATTTTTCTTGTGCATCAGTGGCATGAAGCCATTCTTGGCCAGTTCGGCCTCGCGCCGGTCGTCGATGGCGATCTCGGTCGGACACTTCATGTCCACTCCGCCGTCATCGGTGGGGAAGGTATGCACCGGCAGTCCTTCGACCGCGCCACCGGATTCGACGCCACGGATACGGGAGCACCAGCCATAGAGCTTGAAGGCGCGATTGATATTGACCGCCATGGCATAGGCCGAATTGGACCAGGTATAGCGGCTGTGGTCGCCGAGGCTCGTGTCTTCCTCGAAATCGAAGTCCTCGACCGGATCGGTCTTGGCACCATAGGGTAGTCGGGCGAGGAAGCGGGGCATCGCCAGGCCGAGATAGCGGGAGTCTTCCGATTCCCGTAAGGAGCGCCAGGGGGCGTATTCAGGGGTCTGGAAGATCTTGGTCAGATCACGAGGGTTGCTCAGCTCTTGCCAGGATTCCATCTGCATCACGGCCGGGTCTGCCCCAGCGATGAAGGGGGTATGGGCCGCGGCGGAAATTTGGGCGATTTGCCCGAGCAACTCCACGTCCGGTGGGCTATGGTCGAAGTAAAAATCGCCGAGGATACAGCCGTAGGGCTCACCGCCGAACATGCTGTATTCCTCCGAATAGATCTTCTTGAAAATCGGGCTCTGATCCCAGGCAGTTCCTTTGAACTTCTTCAGTGATTTGTGAAGCTCCTGCTTGGAGAGGTTCATGACCCGGATCTTGAGCATCTCATCGGTTTCCGTGTTGTTGACGAGATAGTGCAGACCGCGCCAGGTCCCTTCGAGCTGCTGAAACTCCGGATGATGCAGGATCAGATTGACTTGCTCGGTGAGCTTGCGATCGATCTCGGCGATGATGGACTCGATGGTCCTGACGGCATCATCCGAGATGAGCGCCGTCTGCTCCAAGGCCTGAGCGGCCAGGATCTGCACCGCTCCCTCGACCGCCTCACGGGCACGGTCGGAACGGGGTTTGAATTCCTTTTGCAAGAGAGAGGCAAAGGCGCCGGCCTCGATGGTCTCGGCCGCCGCTTGTGGCTCAGTTCGGGTTTGGAGATCGGTATCAGCCATGGGACTTTTCCTCGTCGGCGGCCTGGCCCTCCACCGGCTTCGGGGCGGCGGCCAATGCTTGAAGCAGGGTCGGATCCTTGAGTACCTTGGCGATCAGTTCCTCGGCCCCGCTCTTCCCATCCATGTAGGTCAGGAGGTTGGCAAGTTGGCTACGCGCCGAAAGCAGTTTGTTGAGGGCATCCACCTTGCGGGCGACCGCCGCCGGTGAGAAATCGTCCATGCTCTCGAAGGTCAACTCCACGTTGAGGCTGCCTTCTCCCGTCAGGGTATTGGGTACCCGAAAAGCCACCCGTGGCTTCATGGCCTTCAAGCGATCATCGAAGTTGTCGACATCGATGGTCAACATCTTGCGATCCGCAACGGGCGGCAGGGCCTCGGCGGGTTTGCCCGAGAGGTCCGCAAGTACACCCATCACGAAGGGGAGCTGAATGGTCTTTTCGGCGCCATAGAGCTCGACGTCATATTCGATCTGCACCCGCGGCGCACGGTTGCGGGCAATGAATTTCTGGCTGCTTTCTTTCGCCACTGCTAGTCTCCTCAAGCTCCCCGTGATCCGCGACGCTTAGGGATTGGCCGGAACAGTGCGGATCGGCTATTTGTTTTGGTCATCCAAGCCACAAATCTTGCGAATCTGGGGTAAGGCATCAGGTGCCAGATCACGCAAGATGTCGATGAAATCGCCTGTAACCAGCCGTCTCGCCCGCTTCAACAAGAGGGGCACGGGGCTGGCTGGCTCATTCAAAGTATAGTAGTCACACAGAAGATCGAGGGCGCGAATCACATCCTCGCGCGAGCTGATCTGGTTGGAAAAACGGGCGAGGTTTGATGGGTTTGATGGCATTACCTCAGCACCTAGTGGTGAGGCGTCGTCCCCGGTCGTTAGGCCAGAATTCGTCGGGGGCTCTCGTTGGTGCAGCCTGGACTGCAGATCCTGGTGAAGTCCTGACAATAGTTCGGTGAGGGGTTCCAGGCTGGGCATGACGCTGGCCTCGACATAAGCCGCCAAGGCGTTAATAAGTCCCCGAGCCTCGTCCAGGGCCCCCCGCGCCGCCAGGGTCAGCGTCCGCAAATCCTCCAGTTCGCACTCTTGAAAGACCCCGGCGATGGCGGCGCCGTCGAGGGTCTTGGCGTCTTTGGAGGTCTGAGCTTTGCCCTCGGCAACCTCGAGGTCGCGATAGGTGAGGGGACCAAAGATCCTGGACCTCAACAGGGGGGTTGTCCTGATTGGTATCAGTAAGGTGTCGCGCCCACACAGGTCGAGGAGGATATTGAGCCGGATGGTCGGATCCAGGCCCTCATCCGGATCCAGCCGGGGATGCAGGTCGTCCCAGAAGCCGCTGACCAGACCTCGGACCAGGGAAAGCCCGACCTGGAGGCCCGTCAGGCCCTCGGTCTTGAGCAGGGCGCGGGTCACCAAGACGCCGATGCGCAAATCCTTGGAACGGCGAAGCAGGGCGATGCCCAGATCCCTCACCCCAGGCCAGTCCGGTTCCTCCGCCGGCACCAGGGCATCGCCCATCCGCCGTTCAGGTTTCCCCGCCGCCGCTTGCAGCAAGGCCAGAAAATCCGGGTCATACTCGAGATCCTCACCCGCGGGTGCTGTCATGGAGACCGCTTCAAGCAGGCCTTCGACATCGATCGGATTCATTTCAGTGGGGACATGGGAGGTCGGTGGGGCAATGGGGGAGGGGAGGGATGCAGGTTCGTTGGTTCAACCATGGATTGTTCATAGCACAGGAACCGACGACTTGCTGGAAATGTGATTCAGATCCGAAAACCTCCGGTCCGTGTCTTGAGGGTCTGACCCCCAGCCTGATCTCTCTCGTCTAAACCCCCCGGCCTGTCCCCCCGGCCTGTCCCCCCGGCCGGAACCCCCCGGGTCTGAACCCCATGGGGTATCATGAACGGCAACCAGCCGTTCCTCCGCCGGAGTCCCTCAACCATGCTCGTCTTACGAGGCGCCCCCGCCCTCTCCGATTTCCGTCTCCGCAAGCTCGAAGCACGGTTGGCGGCCGCCATGGGTCGTGCTGTCCAGGTCTATGCCGAGTTTCGGCACTTCGTCGAGCTGGAACAGGGCCTGGACGGGGAGGAACTGGCCGTCCTGAAGCGATTGTTACGCTATGGCCCCAGGCTGGCGGGCCATGAGCCGCGTGGTGAACTGATCCTGATCGTCCCCCGGGCGGGGACCATCTCCCCCTGGTCCTCCAAGGCGACCGATATCGCCCATAATTGTGGCCTGGCCAAGATCCGGCGCATCGAACGGGGTACCGCCTACTGGCTGGAAACCCGGCCGGAAGAGACGTACGGCAAGGTCACTGGCGCCTTGGGACCCATGGGGAAAGGGCGCAATGGTGATGGTGCATATGGCGAGGGTGGTGGTTATGACGTGAATCCGCCCGAGCCCCTGACCCATGCCCAACGCCGGACGGCCAGGACCATCCTCCACGATCGCATGACCCAGCAGGTGCTGTGCGATGAGGAGGATGCCGCCTGCCTTTTCCTCCAGGCCGAGCCGCGGCCCTGCCGCAGCGTGGACCTGCTGACAGGTGGGCGGGAGGCTTTGGTCCAGGCCAACGCCGACCTGGGCCTGGCACTGTCGGATGACGAGATCGGCTATCTGGTGGACAGCTTCACCGGCCTGCGGCGCAATCCCACGGACGTGGAGCTGATGATGTTCGCCCAGGCCAATTCGGAGCATTGCCGGCACAAGATCTTCAACGCCTCCTGGGTCATTGACGGCCAGCCCCAGCGCCACTCCCTGTTTGGCATGATCCGCCATACCACCGAGCAGGCGCCGGACAAGGTGCTCTCCGCCTACCGTGACAACGCCGCGGTCATCCATGGCTGGGAAGGGCGGTGCTTTATGCCCTCGGCCGAGGATGGTGTTTATGGCGAGCATGCCGAGGATATCCACATCCTCATGAAGGTGGAGACCCACAACCATCCCACCGCCATCGCCCCGGACCCGGGGGCAGCCACCGGTTCCGGCGGCGAGATCCGCGACGAGGGCGCCACTGGGCGCGGCTCCAAGCCCAAGGCCGGGCTGTGCGGCTTTTCCGTCTCCAATCTGCGTATCCCCGGCCTGGAGCGGCCCTGGGAGCGGGACCACGGCCGGCCCGGGCGCATCGTCTCGGCCCTGGACATTATGCTGGAGGGCCCCATCGGCGCCGCCGCCTTCAATAATGAGTATGGCCGGCCCAACCTTTGCGGTTATTTCCGCACCTATGAACAGGAGGTCCCCGGCCCGGGTGGCAGCGAGCTGCGCGGTTACCACAAGCCCATCATGATCGCCGGCGGCCTAGGCAACATCCGCCCCGAGCACGTCACCAAGCGCCCCTTCCCGGCGGGCTCGCCCCTGGTGGTGCTGGGCGGGCCGGCCATGCTCATCGGCCTGGGCGGTGGCGCTGCCTCCAGCATGGCCTCCGGGGCCTCGGCGGAGGACCTCGATTTCGCCTCCGTCCAGCGCGCCAACCCGGAGATGCAGCGCCGCTGCCAGGAGGTCATAGACCGCTGCTGCGCCCGCGGCGAGGACAGCCCCATCCTTTTCATCCACGACGTCGGCGCCGGCGGACTGTCTAACGCCCTGCCGGAGCTGGTCCACGATGCCGGCCGCGGTGGCCGGTTCGAGCTGCGGGCGGTGCCCAACGACGACCCGGGCATGTCCCCCATGGAGATCTGGTGCAACGAGTCCCAGGAGCGTTATGTCCTGGCCATCGCTGCCGAACGTCTGGAGGAGTTCAAAGCGATCTGCGAGCGTGAGCGCTGCCCCTACGCGGTGGTCGGCGAGACCACGGCCGAGGAGCACTTGCTGCTGGGGGATGCCCACTTTGGCAACACCCCCATCGACATGCCCATGCCCCTGCTGTTTGGCAAGCCGCCGCGCATGCTGCGGGAGGTCAGGCATCACCCCTTTCACAAGCCGGCCCTGGACCTGGCCGGGATCGACCTCAAGGAGGCGGCCTTGCGCGTCCTGCGCCTGCCGACGGTGGCGGACAAGACCTTCCTCATCACCATCGGCGATCGCAGCATCACCGGCATGGTGGCGCGGGACCAGATGGTGGGCCCCTGGCAGGTGCCGGTGGCGGATGTGGCGGTCACCACCAGTGACTGCTTCGGCGTTACCGGCGAGGCCATGGCCCTGGGCGAGCGCACCCCCCTGGCCCTGATCGATGCCGCCGCCTCCGGGCGCCTGGCGGTGGGGGAGGCCATCACCAACCTGGCGGCGGCGGATATCGCCGCCCTGGGCGACATCAAGCTCTCCGCCAACTGGATGGCCGCCGCTGGTCACCCCGGCGAGGACGCCCGCCTGTATGAGACGGTCAAGGCGGTGGGTCTGGAGCTGTGCCCGGCCTTGGGGATCGCCATCCCGGTGGGCAAGGACTCCATGAGCATGAAGACGGTCTGGGAGCAGGATGGCGAGCGCCGGGCCATGACCGCGCCCCTGTCCCTCATCGTCTCCGCCTTCGCCCCGGTCACCGATGCTCGCCGTACCCTAACGCCCCAGTTGCGCCTGGACCTGGGCGATACCGACCTGATCCTCATCGACCTGGGCGCGGGACGCAATCGCCTCGGCGGCTCCTGCCTGGCCCAGGTCTATGGTCAGGTGGGTAACCAAGGGCCGGATCTGGAACATCCCGAGACCCTCAAGCGCTTCTTCGCCGCCATCCGCGAACTGGCGGGGGAGGGGCTGATCCTGGCCTACCACGACCGCTCCGATGGTGGCCTCTTCGTCACCCTCTGCGAGATGGCCTTCGCCGGGCGTTGCGGACTGGAGATCGACCTGGACGCCCTGGGTAGCGACGATCTTCTGGGTGTCCTTTTCAATGAGGAACTGGGCGCCGTCATCCAGGTGCGTCATACGGACACGGACGATGCCCTGAAGGTGCTGCATGATCATGGCCTGGGTGCCCTGTCCTTCGTCATCGGCAGTCGGGACGAGGGGATGCGGGATGAGCGCATCCGCTTCCGGCGCCACGGGCTCTGCGTGCTGGAGGGGACGCGCACCGAGTTCCAGCGCGTCTGGTCCGAGACGACCTTCGCCCTTCAGTCCCTGCGCGATCACCCGGACTGCGCCGCCGAGGAACACGCCCGCATCGCCGATAGCCGCGACCCCGGCCTCCGCGCCGAGCTGAGCTTCAATCCGGAGGAGGACATCGCCGCCCCCTTCATCCTCACCGGCAACCGGCCACGGCTCGCGGTGCTGCGCGAGCAAGGGGTCAATGGCCAGGTGGAGATGGCCGCGGCCTTCCACCAGGCCGGCTTTGCCTGCGTTGATGTCCACATGTCGGACCTCATCGCCGGCCGGATCGGGCTGGAGGACTTCCGGGGCCTGGTCGCCTGCGGTGGCTTTTCCTATGGCGACGTTCTGGGGGCCGGGGAGGGCTGGGCCAAGTCCATCCTCTTCAACCCCCGCGCCCGCGATCAGTTCCAGGCCTTCTTTGCCCGCCCCGATACCTTCGCCCTGGGGGTGTGCAACGGCTGTCAGATGCTTTCCAACCTGCGGGAGCTCATCCCCGGCGCCGAACACTGGCCCCATTTCGTGCGCAACCGCTCCGAGCAGTTCGAGGCCCGCACGGTCATGGTCGAGGTCCTGGAGACCCACTCCCTGCTGCTTGCTGGCATGGCCGGCTCGCGGATGCCCATCGCCGTCGCCCATGGCGAGGGCCGGGCCGAGTTCCGGGACGGCGATCACCTGCGCTCCGCCGGCAGCAGGGTGGCCCTGCGCTACGTCGAGAATGCCGGGGGTATCGCCGAGCGCTATCCCGCCAACCCCAACGGCTCGCCCCTGGGCATTGCCGGCCTGACCAGCAGGGACGGCCGGGTCACCATCATGATGCCCCATCCCGAGCGGGTCTTCCGTACCGTCCAGCATAGCTGGCGTCCCGACGGCTGGGGGGATGATGGTCCCTGGATGCGTCTGTTTCGCAATGCCCGGGTTTGGGTGGGTTAGCCGTGAGTTCCCTGTGGGTTAGGTCTACGCCCGCGCATAGGCCGCCCTGGCTGTTGTAAAAATCACTGCCGTTGCATGAATACTACATTTTCCGTGAGCGACCAACCGGCCTTCGGCTGATGGCGAACAAGGTGACGGATAATCGGGCGGAATTGACTCCCGGGGATGCCCCTCACCGGTGCCGAGGGGCATGCGAAGTCTGGTTATGTGGTAATAAATACACAGTAGCAAGGCTGTGACGCCCCTTCCGGATTATTCGATGTCAATTGAATCAATAACTTGAAAACTGACCGGCTTGAAGTCGTTGCGAAATTGTCGGTAGGGGAAAAAGGTTGCACTGTGGCCTGTGTTTTACGCTACAATTAGGAACGACGGACGATTATGTGCAACATGAGGCTGCATTACGCCGGCTGTCATGGCGGATATCCGGAGCCAGGCTTCCGTACAGGGCGCTCAGCGTCGTTGTTGTCATTCGTCTAATGTATAATTTCTGGCCTAGGCCGAAACGCCGAATTTCTAAACCAAGTCCTTCTAACCTGAACAGAGGATAAGAGAACATGTACCAAGCAACGAAGATCCTAGGCCGTGTGGCGCCGATCGCGCTGGCCGTCAGCCTCATGGCTCCCGCCGTGCAAGCGGTCGAGCAAGACAGCTTCTGGTTCGCCTCTGGCGACGCCTCCCTTCCCCAGGGCCAGGCATGGGTCAACAGCGCCGGTGAGTGCTGGCGCAGCGCCTACCCGGATGGCCCCAACAACCTGCCCCCCTGCGCCGCTCCCAAGGTTGTCGTCGCCGAGGAGGTGACCGTCCGCCTGAATTTTGAGTTCGATAAGTACGAAGTCCCGACCTATGTCGTGAACAAGCAGGAGATTGCTCTGATCGACAAGTACATCGCGGACATCCAGTCGACTCCCGAGACCGAGGTGGTCACCGTCGTGGGCCATACCGACGCCGTGGGTTCGGACGCTTATAACATGGCCCTGGGTCAGCGCCGCGCCGATGCCGTGCGTAACTACATCATCAAGCAAGGCTATCCGGCCCAGCATGTGGCCCCCGCCAAGTCCATGGGCAAGCGTGACCTGCTGCCCAATTACCCGCCGGATTCCGTCGAGCAGCGCCGTGTCGTGCTGACCAAGACCGACCTCAAGTGATTGGGGACTGAGACCAAGGGGCATGACCCCTTGATCGGCGCATAAAAAAAACCGGCCACAATGATGTGGCCGGTTTTTTTTGCGTACCCGTTCAGACCCCCTCTCCCCAACCCTCCCCCACCAGGGGGGAGGGAGCAAAGAGTCAGCGCCTTGTGCCACCAAAGCTCTCCTAGTGCGCGAGGGGTCTGAACAAATACTTATTTGCGCCGGCGATTCCGCTGATGTCGGGGGTACGCCCTAAGCTGATCGCGCGGGTCATGCCCAGGAGCGAATCTGATCAAGGTCAAGGCACCTTCCACTCCACCGGGGGAACCTGCTCGCCCCCTTTCCTACCGAGAAGCCATCATGAGCGACGCCATCTCCACCTACATGACCGCGGATCACCGCCATTGTGATCACTATCTGGCGAACTTCGAGCAGGCCGTGGACCGCGGTGAATGGGACGCGGCTGGCACCTCGGGCCAAGATCTGCGTGAGTCCCTGCTGCGCCATTTCGCTCGCGAGGAGGAAAAGTTGTTCCCTGATCTGTTGGCCGTCGATCCGCGGGCCCGGGGGCCGGTCCAGGTCATGACCATGGAGCACCGCCAGATGCGCGCCCTGCTCGATGAACTGCGGGAGGCCCTGGGCGGACGGGACGCGAAGGCCTGTCTCGGCCTGGTGGAGACGCTGCATTTCCTCATACAGCAGCATAACGCCAAGGAGGAAGGCATCCTCTATCCCCTGGCGGACCAGGGTCTCGCAACCCAGGCGGAAGAACTGGTGGCGGAGCTCAAGGCGTTCTGAGTCATGGACAGGGAACTGGACGTCAGCGAGCTGGAGCCACCGGAACCCCTGGAGCGGATCCTGGATGCCCTCATGGATCTCAGGCCGGGAGACCGTCTCGCCGTCAGGCACCGCCGTCTACCCTATCCGCTCTTCGATATGTTGCGGCGCATGGGCCATCGCTACGAGACGACGGGCGCGGAGGGGGACTACCGTATTCTGATCTGGCCGAGTGACGAATGATCGACACCCGCGGTCTCAGCCTGGAGCAGGCGCCGCCCTTTCATGTCCCGGCGCGTTTCTTCCTCACGGCCCCCTTGTTCGTCCTGCTGGCGGGTCTCCTGCTGCTTTGGGAGGGGCCGCCGCTGCTCGCCTCGCGCTGGCTGCCCCTGGCCCTGGCGGCGACGCACCTGATCGCCATCGGCTATCTGGGCCTGGTAATGTGTGGCGCCCTGCTGCAACTGCTGCCGGTGGTTCTGGGGGCGCCAGTGCCCGGAGTGCGCTGGGTGGGTAATCTGACGCATCCCCTGCTCAGCCTCGGCGCCCTGTTCCTGGCCGGGGGCCTGGGCTACGGCCTGCCCTGGGCCCTGGCCTGGGGTGCGGCGGCCAGCGCCCTGGGTTTTCTGTGCTTTCTGCTGCCGGTCGCCCTAGCCCTGTGGCGGGCGCAAGGCGAGCCGGGGACCCGGCGGGCCTTGCGCGCCGCCGCGCTGGCCTTGCTCGTCACCCTGCTGCTTGGCCTGGTGCTCAGCGCCTTCCTGCTGGGTCTGCTCCCCCTGGCGGCCTTGACCCGCTGGGTCAACGTCCATGTCACCTGGGGGCTGCTGGGTTGGGTGGGCTTGCTGGTGATCGGGGTCGCCATCCAGGTGATTCCGCTATTCTTCGTCACCCCGCCCTTTCCCGTCCTGGCCCGGGCCTGGCTAGTGCCCCTGCTGCTGGTGATGATCGTCCTGGCCAGTCTCGCCGAGGTCAGGGGTTGGGACCTGACCGCCAGCCTGATCCTGGGGACGGCAGGCGCGGGCTTCGCCCTGTTCGCCCTCCTGACCCTGTGGCTCCTGGCCCGGCGTGGTCGGCGCCGTCTCGAACCCACCCTGCTGCACTGGTGGGCCGCCCTGCTGGCGCTGGTCGCGGCGCTTCCGGCCTGGGCCCTGGGGGCGCCGCCGATGCTCGTCGGGGTCCTGCTGCTTGTCGGGGTCGGGCTGGGGTTGCCCGCGGGCATGTTGTTCAAGATCCTGCCCTTTCTCGCCTGGTTCCATCTCCAACATCGCCAGTTGCAATCCAGGCGGTTTGATTTGCGCATCCCCCACATGGGCAGCTTGTTGGATTTGGGCTGGGCGCGATTGCAGTTTGGCCTGCACCTGCTCGCCTTGCTCCTGGGGCTGGCCGCCATCTTCGTCCCCGTCCTGGCCCGACCCGCCGGTCTGCTGTTGGCCCTGGCCGGGTTGGTACTGGAGGGGCTGCTGGTGGGCGTGGTCCTGCGCTATCGGCGGGCCTACCACGCCTTGGTGGCCAGCCCAGCCCCTTGACCGGTCTGGCGAGTCATCCCACAGGTGATTCCGCTGTGTTCAGGGCCTGGGGGAGTCCCCACCCTCGCCACCCTTCCCAACCGAGCGCCCTGGCCGCGCTCGTGAATGGGTTGCGGCGCTCCGGCTCTCATGCCAGCAGGCGGCTGAGGAGGACGACGCCCAGGATCAGGGTGAAGAGGCCGACCCCGCGGCGGATACCCGTCTCCGGCAGATGCCTGACCGTGGCGGTGGCCAGGGGCACGGAGAGCAGGGCGCCGGCCACCAGGGGCAGGGTGAGGGACCAATCGATGCCACTCTTGAAGTAAAGGTAGGCCCCGAGGCCGACCGCGCAGGTCAGGGCCTCGGCCATGGAGGTGATGGCTACCGCTTGGCGGGCGGGCACTCCGGAAACCACCTGACCGGAGGTCACCAGGGGGCCGTAGCCGCCGCCGCTGAGGCCCTTGTTGAAGGCCGCGACCAGGCCGATGGTAAGGATGCCGCCACGGTGATAGCGGATCTGCCGGCGGGCGGTGAGCAGGGTGATCAGGCCCATGGCCAGGACGATGACCGCGATCAGCAGCGAGAACCACTGGGCGGAGATCTTGACCGCCAGCATCACCGCCACGATGGCCCCCAGGGCGCTGAGGAGGGCCAGCAAGCCGAAGGTCCGGCGCGCCGCCGGGTCCTGGCGCAGATCGATGTTGCCATCACGGTGGTGCATGGCGCCGGCGGCGAGGCCGGTGAGCAGTTCCGACAGGAGCACGGCGGGGACGATCTGCAGGGGTTCATAGCCGGCGAGCATCAGGAGGGGTGTCAGGGTCGTGCCGTAGCCCATGCCCAGGCTCGAATCCAGGTACTCGCAGCCCAGGGCCGCCAGGAAGATGATCAGCAGGGTGCCGGTCGTCCAGTTGGCCTCCGGTGCCGCCAGCCAGCCCAGGTCCCGCAGGACACCCAGGGTGGCGAAGGCCGCCAGGGTGAGGCCGATGAGACCGGCCAGGAACCAGAGGCGGGTACGATGCCACTGATAGAAGGTTTCGAGGGTGAGCAGGGCTTGGCGTAGCATGGTGGGCTCCAGATAGAGAGGTGATCCTGTCCAGAACTTATTCAAAAGGCATGCCAAGTCTCGGCCCCGCTGTCCTGAAGTGGTACAACCTTATGTTATGAATATGTATTTTGACCTTGGCGAGGACTTATAAGGGGGGGTGGAGGGGTTTCCCCACTCAATGCTGAGTAATCGCTGCAAAGTCATTCCTTGGGGGCGGAATGGGCCAGATCAGCGCATGCAGATGGATAATTCCTATAGCCAGGTCAGAATGTTAGAAGCAAAGTGCTTGCTGATTTACAAGAATCTCGATTTTCGGTGGGGACCTAATGCTCACCTGGTCATGAGGGACAATCACCACCAACCGGGAAATAAACCGCCTTTTCCGCTAAATGGAACGGATTTTCCGTTAAGATAGCCCTATGGACGCATCGCATCACAGCTTACTGAACCTCTGGCGTCTGTCCGCCAGGCATTGGCGTCTGGACGACGGCATCGCTGCTATCGCCCAGGAGTTGCACCAAAGCCTGAGCTTCCAGCGGTTACTGGTGCTGAAGTTCTCACCCGGGGGGTCCGGTCTCGTCACCGTCGCCCAATGGGCGCAGGGCGCCATGGCAGCCAAGGTCTTACCCGCCAGAGCGTCTGCCAGGGTGCCTGCTGTCGCGCCAGGTACCGCGCTGGACGCCGCGTCCAGACCCGTGCCCGGCGTCGCGCCTGACGTTGTGCCCGCTGCTGCACTTGGAGCCCCGCCCATTGCCGTACCCGAAGCCCCGCCTGGTGCCGGTCTCGCTCCACTGCCAGCAGCCATGGCACCGCCATCAAACGCCTCCTCAGCGGTAGGGGCAATTCCCCTGGCCAGGTTGCTGGCCTGGTGCCGGGAAGGTCAGGCCATCCAGGGGCCGGTGGCGCTGGTTGAGGAGCAGGTACCGGGCCTGGTGCCCCCCGACTGGAGCGGGGAGATCCTGGCGCTTGGCTTGCTCCTGGACGCGGAGCCGCTTGGCCTGCTGCTCATGGGTGTCGATCCCCCCGGCACCCTGAGCGAGGAAGCGGGGCCAAGAATGTTGGCCCTGTGCGAGCCCATCGCCATGGCCCTGCGCAATCACCAGCGACTCCGGGAACTGCTGGCCCAGCGGGAGGCGGCGGAGGCGGATCGCCGCTCGCTCCTGGCCCGGTTGGGGCGGCGGGAGCTCACCGATACCCTGATCGGCGCCGACGCCGGTCTGCGGGAGGTCATGCGTGGGGTGGAACTGGTCGCCCCGGCGACGGCCCCGGTCCTGATCCTGGGGGAGACGGGATCAGGAAAAGAGGTCATCGCCCGCGCCATCCATAGCCGCTCCGCCCGGGCCCAAGGCCCCTTCCTGCGCGTCAACTGCGGCGCCATCCCGCCGGATCTGGTGGACTCGGAACTCTTCGGCCATGAAAAGGGCAGTTTCACCGGCGCCGGGGCCCGACGCTTGGGTTGGTTCGAGCGCGCCGACCGCGGCACCCTCTTCCTGGACGAGATCGGCGAACTGACGCCGGCCATCCAGGTGCGGTTGCTGCGCATCCTCCAGGACGGCAGCTTCGAGCGGGTCGGCGGACAACAGACCCTGCGCGTCGATGTGCGCCTCATCGCCGCCACCCATCGCGACCTGCGGGCCATGGTCCGGGATGGCCAGTTCCGCGCCGATCTCTGGTATCGGATCAACGTTTTCCCCCTTCACCTCCCCGCCCTCCGGGAGAGGCCCGAGGACATTCCCGCCCTGGCTAATCACTTCGCCGAGAAGGCGGCGGTGCGGCTCGGTCTGGCGCTCCAACTCCCGACTCCGGAGGACCTGGACCTGCTGCGTGCCTATCCCTGGCCGGGCAACGTCCGGGAACTGGCCGCGGTCATCGAGCGCGCCGCCATCCTCGGCGACGGTCAGGGGCTGGAGGTGCAGCGGGCCTTGGGGGCTGGACCCCTAATGCATGGGGCGCAGTTACCGGCGCACGCTGTCAACGCCGAATCCTACGCCGCCAATGCCATCGCCAATGCCACTTCCCCTGCTGGCATTGCCTCAGGCGGCGGCACCGCCACTTCCAACGGAACCACCGCCGTCGGCACAGCCACCGTCATTGGCAATGGATCCGCCGCCACCGTAGGCTCCGGCACCGGCACCGGCATTGGCAACGTTTCCGCCACGGCTGAAACTGTTGTCGCCGGTGCGGCCACTGCCAACGCAGCGGGAGGCCTGTATCCAGCCATCGCGCCCGCCGGGGTCATCGAACCCTTGGACGACGCCATCCGCCATCACATCGAGCGCGCCCTCGCTCAATGCTATGGCCGGGTGGAAGGCCCCTTCGGCGCCGCCCGCCTGTTGGCGGTCAATCCCGACACTCTGCGCTCCCGGATGCGCAAGCTCGGCATCAGCCGGGACCCCTTCAAACCCTGAGGTCCCTGGACTTCGGACGATTCACCACCCTCAAATACCCCGCGCCTGAGCGGTGGCGTTGCCGATATAGGTCGCCGGCGTCAGTTCCCGCAACCGCTCCTTGGCCTGCTCCGGGATCTCCAGGGTATCGATGAAGCGCGCCAGTTCCTCCCGGCCGATGCGGTGACCCCGGGTCAGCTCCTTGAGCTTCTCGTAGGGCTTATCTACTCCATGGCGGCGCATGACCGTCTGGATGGGCTCCGCCAGGACCTCCCAGTTGGCGTCCAGATCGGCGGCGAGGCGCACCGGATCAGCCTCCAGCTTGCCGAGGCCCTTGAGGGCGGACTGGAGGGCGATGCTGGTGTGGGCCAGGCCGACCCCCAGGTTGCGCAGCACGGTGGAATCGGTCAGGTCGCGCTGAAAACGGGAGATGGGTAGCTTGCGCGCCAGGTGCTCCAGGATGGCGTTGGCGATGCCCAGATTGCCCTCGGCGTTTTCGAAGTCGATGGGGTTGACTTTGTGGGGCATGGTCGAGGAGCCGACCTCCCCGGCGACGGTCTTCTGGCGGAAATAGCCCAGGGAGATGTAGCCCCAAAGGTCGCGGCAGGCGTCGATGAGGATGGTATTGAAGCGGGCGGTGGCGTCGAAAAACTCCGACATATAGTCGTGAGGCTCGATCTGGGTGGTGTAGGGATTCCAGGTCAGGCCCAAGGATTCGACAAACCCGCGGGCGAGGGCCGGCCAGTCCAGCTCCGGATAGGCGGCGAGGTGGGCGTTGTAGTTGCCCACGGCGCCGTTGATCTTACCCAGCAGGGGCACCTCGGCCACCTGATCGCGCTGGCGGGCCAGGCGGGCGGCGACGTTGGCCAGCTCCTTGCCCAGGGTGGTGGGGGAGGCGGGCTGGCCATGGGTGCGCGCCAGCATCGGCAGGTCCGCCAGGCGGTGGGCCAGGGCGCGGAGCGCGGCGATGACCTCGTCCATCTGCGGCAGCAGCACCTGGCCGCGCCCCTCCCGCAGCATCAGGGCATGGGCGAGGTTGTTGATGTCCTCGGAGGTACAGGCGAAGTGGATGAACTCGCTCACCGCCTCCAGTTCGACATTGCCGGCAATGTGTTCCTTGATGAAGTACTCAACGGCCTTGACGTCATGGTTGGTGGTGCGCTCGATGTTCTTGACCCGATGCCCCTGCTCCTCACCGAAGTTCTCGACCATGGCCTCCAGCAGGTGGCGGGCATGGCCGGAGAGGGGCGGCACCTCGGGGATGCCGGGATGATCGGCCAGGGCCAGCAGCCAGCGCACCTCCACTAGCACCCGGTGGCGGATGAGCCCCAGCTCGCTGAAGATGGGCCGGAGGTCCTCGGTCTTGCTGCCATAGCGGCCATCGATGGGGGAAACGGCGGTAAGGGTGGAAAGTTCCATGGGCGGTGCTCGTTCTGAGGTTTGGCGAAGAGGGAATGATCAGTGGCATGGGGCCGGCAGGGGTGCAGGATAGCGCCATCGCGAAAGGGGTCCACTGCCCCGCTGGCAAAGCCCAGCCGGTGCGTCCAAAAAAACTGGCCGTGGCCAGGTTCCGGTGGGGTGAGCGGCTAACAGCCGCTGGCAAGTCCTGCGTTTTCGCCTGTGGCTGATTTACACGGCTTCCGGATGCTGTATCCGTAATTTGATTTCAGTGGCAACCACATAGCAGCCCCGCCAATAGGTGACATCATGGGCCAGGAAGATAGAACGCACCCGTCGGATCAACTGCCGACGTCCGGGCTGCTGGAGTCTAACCAGTAACAGGCCGTAGTGAGTTCCGGGCTTAAATTGTCGAATGTCGGAAAAGTCGAGATCCTGAGTGATCAGAAAGCGCTCGCTCAGTTGCGCTGCCGACCAAATGGCCTCATCTGATTGGCCCCGCAGCCCTTCTTGTGGCACCGTATCGACGTCATGGCCCAAGGCTGACAACTCCACCGCCAAGCTATGGGGGAGGTTTTCATCCAGTTTAATCCTCATGCCACGTTACGCAGCGGTGGGATGGGGAGATCTTCCGCGGCGGAAGCGGCGGCAAAGGCGACCACGGCATGGAGATCATCGAGAGAAAGAGTGGGAAAATCGGCCAAAATCTCCTCGAAGCTATCGCCCTCCGCCAAACTGGTCAGCACGGTGCGTAAGGTCACGCGGGTGCCGCGAATGACGGCTTCGCCACCGCAAAGGTCCGGCCTGATATCAAAAGGGGCCTCATGGTTCATAGCAGAATTCCTCGCTAATAGCCGTTCCAAGCATAACATCCAGTACCGACTGAAGGGACTCTGGCCTCTCCGGTCAGCACCCGGATCGATGGTGACCGGCCCCGTACCACCCCCCCGCCTCAATGTCAGGCGCCAACAACGCCAGCGCTGGGCCGGGTATCGGGGGTACCCTAATCGTCACCTGAGCCTGGTCCGATTGCGCCCGGCTGACCCACCAGCAGGCCACTCGCCCGCAGCACGCGCCGTTCCACGGCCTGTTCCAGCACCCGCTCATCACCTGGGCGGACGAGGGTGAAATAGTGGCGGGCGCGGGTGATGCCGGTATAGAGCAGTTCACGGGTCAGGATCGGACTCGGCTTGTCCGGCAGGACCAGGGCGGCATGGGTGAATTCCGAGCCCTGGGACTTGTGGACGGTAAGGGCAAAGACAGTCTCCACCGCCTGGAGACGGCTGGGCAGGACCCACTTGATCCCCTGCTGGCCATCCCCGGCGGGGAAGGCGACGCGTAGCCGTTCCGGTTCGCCCGCGGCGGCGGGACGGGCCAGGGTGACGCCGATATCCCCATTCATCAGGCCCAGGGCATAGTCGTTGCGGGTGACCAGGACCGGCCGGCCCAGGTACCAGCCGTGGCTGGCGGGGATCAGCCCGGCCTCCCACAGCAGGCGGGCGATCATCTCGTTCAGTCCCGCCACCCCCCAGGGACCCCGGCGCAGGGCGCACAGTACCTGGAATTGGCCCTGGGCGGCGAGGACGTCTCGCGCCCAGTCGTCATAATGCTCGGCCACCGCGCCCGGGGGCGGGCGCCGGTGTTGCAGGACCTCCAGAAAATGCCGATAGCCAACCCGGGGCGGGAGCCTGTTTGAACCTTCTCCCGGAGCTACCGATTGTTTAGGCTCCGTGGCGCTTGGCGACTTTGCAGACCCACCCTGGATGAGAAGCTGTCTGAAGGTGGCATCGAGGTGTTTTGTCGGGATGTCTTGGTGCTTAGAAGCGGTATCCAGCTTATCGCGGCTGGCCTCCAACTTGTCCGCGATGACGACCAAGGCCAGATCGCGGTGCCCTCGCGCCCAAAGGTCGCCGACCGCCGTAGCGCGGCCAGCGTTGACCGCCGCGGCGAGCTGGCCGATCCCGCTGTCCGCGGCAAAGCGATGGCTATGACGGAGCATGACGACGGCCTGGTCGAGGTCGGTCCCCGCCGGATCGATGAGATCATCCAGGCCCGGATTGGCCAAGAGTAAGCGTTCACACCCCCTGCCTGAGCTGACATGGATAGCACTCGCCGCAGGTTCTCCAGCTCCCTCTACCCCGGCGTGAGAGGGTTGGAGAGCGGGGGGCTGAACGGTTACGGCCGGGGTACCGTGAGCCAGGTGATCCGATTGATCCGAACGGTCCGCATGGTCGGGTATGTCCATCTCGCCCCTGACCGTCCCCACGTCGGTCACCGCCGCCAGCCAGTCGCGGGTCGCCGGGGTGTAATGGCCACCGGCGGCCCGCTGGCAGAGCTGGCCCAGCACCGCGCCGGCCTCCACCGAGGCGAGCTGGTCCTTGTCGCCGAGCAGGATCAGCCGGGCCTTAGGCGGCAGGGCGGCCAGGACCGCAGCCATCATCTCCAGATCGATCATCGAGGCCTCGTCGATGACCAGCAGGTCCAGGGCCAGGGGATTACCGGCGTGATGGCGCAGGCGGCGGGTATCGGGCCGGCTGCCCAAGAGCCGATGCAGGGTGGTGACGGTGAGGGGGATGCTGGCCCGCAGGGTCGCGGCATTTGCCAGCCCGGCATGCTCCAGTTCGGCCAGGGGCAGGCTGGCGACGGCACCCGCGATGGAGGCGTTGAGGCGCGCCGCCGCCTTGCCGGTGGGCGCGGCCAGACGGATACGCAGGGGGCGGGCCGTCTTGCCGGGCGCCGGGGCGGTCAGGGCGAGGGCCTGGAGCAGGGCCAGCAGGCGCACCACGGTGGTGGTCTTGCCGGTGCCGGGGCCGCCAGTGATAACGCTGAAGGCCCCACGGGCCGCCAGGGCGCAGGCGATCTTCTGCCAGTCGGGGTCGATTGCCGACGGCGGGAAGAGATGGCCAAGGATCTGGCGCAGGGTGGTCAGCGGCAAGGTCGTCCCTTCGGCCGGGACATCGGCCAGCCGGCTCTGGATCAGATTGCTCACCGCTCGCTCGTATTCCCAGTACCGGCGCAGGTAGAGGCGCGGACCGGCCAGGACCAGGGGTGTCCTGCCCGGTCCCGTACCGACCAGGTCGGGGTGATCCAGGGCGACCCGCCAGGTGGTCAGGTTCAGCCCCGCCAGCAGGGTCGCGGGGTGGGGTGGCGGCTCGCCGCTGGCAGTCTCCATCTCCATGCCCTCCGGCGGCAGTGAGAGGGCGAAGCCCGGGTTGCACAAGGTAGCGTCCAGGTCCAGACAGGCGTGGCCACGGCCAAGCTGGTGGCTGGCCAGGGCGGCGGCCAGGAGCGCCAGGGGGTCTGCGTCCGGAACCTCCTGGCCCAGGAAGTTGGCGAAGGCCAGATCCAGGGGGCGCAGCCAGCCCTCCTGGGTCCAGTGTTTCAGGAGTTGCCCTAGTCGTGCCCGGCCCGAGGTATTCGGCGTCAGTTGGGCATGGGTCAGGGGGACCTTTTGGCCGGCCGCGTCCACCCCGGGGAGGGGGTCGCGGACGGAGCGGTTGGCTAGTGAAGGGTTCACGATGCCACCTCCCGGCTGTCAGGGTCCCGGCGGCTGGTCCCGCGGAACAAGTCATCCAGGGTCTCGATCAGGTGACGGGGCGGCCGCTCCCAGTGAATGCCCTGGCAAGGCCCGTCCACGCCGCGCAGGAACAGATAGACGGCGCCGCCCACATGCCGGTCATAGTCGTAGTCCGGCAGGCGGGACTTGAGCAGGCGATGCAGGGCAAGGAGGTAGAGGACATATTGCAGTTCGTAGCGGGCATGGAGGATGGCCCCCCGCAAGGCCACGGGGGTGTAGGCGCTGGCGTCCGGCCCCAACCAATTGGACTTGTAGTCCGCTACGTAGTAGCGGCCCTGGTACGCGAAGACCAGGTCCATGAAGCCCTTGAGCATGCCGTGCAGTCGTGCCGGCAGGAGCGCCGGTCGCGGGGCCCCATCCAGGGTGGCCGCGCTGACCAGCCGGTCGATGGTCCCGACCTCCACCGCCTGGGTGGCGAGCCAGAACTCCAGCTCGGGGATGGCCGTCGTCAGGTCGGCAAGGCGCGGGGCGGAAAAGGACTCAGCCTCCGCGGGGGTGGTCTTCCCCCGCGGCGCAGGCGAAGGGGATATCGCGGGTGCTGGGACAGAGGCCGGAGCGGTAGCTCTCTCTGCCGTGACGGACAGTGGCTTTGGTATCGCTGGACAGCTCCCGACCGGACCTGGCCCCCCTTCTGGGTCTGATTCCGCCGCGGCCAAGGGACCGTGAAGCGGCAATGGCTGGGTGATGATCCTCAGCAGCCAGGCGGTCAGAGGTTCAATCCAAGCCTCCCAGTCCCGCAGTCGGCAGCGGCGGGCGACGGTGTCGCGCAGCCGGGCGGGATCGGCGGCGATGGCGCCGAAGCCCTGGGTGGCGGCCCATTCCAGCAGATCGTGAAGGAAGGTGCCCGCCTCCGGCCCGCGGGGGAAGGCGTGGGGTGAGTCGGGGGCCGGCGTTTTGGTCCGTGCTACGGGCGGTTCCTCGCCAGCCTCGCCAGTGAGCTGACCTTCCAGTGCTACTTGGTGATCAACGCCAACCGGCCAGGCATCAGGCCCGACTTCAGCCCAGGCGTCAGGCCCAAGCGCCGAGGCCGGGGCACTGATCCCCAGGGTTCGCATCTCCAGAAAGCGCTCCTCGGTCGCGGTTTCCGCGGCCCCGACCAGGCGGCTGGGGGTCGCCGGAGACCCGGAACCATCCAGTCCAACACCCACCATGTCATCAGCCATGTCCAAGGCCTCACCCTCGCCCAGGACGCTGCGGCTGACCGTCCGGCAGATGGCCGAGTAGCTCGCGATCCACCAGGGGGCCGTCACCACTGGCCGCGAGACCCGTGCGCTCCCCGTCCAACCCGGCGCCTCCTCAGCCCGAAAACGCGCGCTGGTCGGCGCCGGGTCGGGGACCAGAGCCAGGTCCGCGCACTCGCCCCTCAGGTCCTCCAGGGCCGTGGCCCACGCCGATGGCGACCGGGGCTCCCCGCCGCCAAGCAGATAGCCGAAGGCCGCCCGTTCGAGCTCGGCGATGGGCGCCAGGCCCACCCAGGTGGCGTAGCGGGCGCGGGTCAGGGCCACGTAGAGCTTACGCAGGTCCTCCCCCAGGCGTTCCCGGTCGGCCCGCTCCAGGGCCTCGCCCGCGTCGCTCAGGGTCAGTTGCAGCTCGCCCCGGTCATCATGCCATTTGAGGGGCAGGTCCTTGGCGGTCGTCGGTCGGAAATCGGCGGCGAAGGGGAGAAAGACCAGGGGGTATTCCAGGCCCTTGGACTTGTGGACGGTCACCACCTGCACTAGGTCGGCGTCGCTCTCCAGGCGGATCTGCCGGGCATCGTCGCGGCCACCGCCCCCCGCCTCCTGGCATTGTTCGGCCAGATAGCGGATCAGGGCCTGCTCCCCGTCCAATAGCAGGCTGGCCTGCTGCAAGAGCTCCGCCAGGTGCAGGAGATCGGTGAGGACCCGCTCGCCGCTGGCTTCACTGGCGAGGGGCGGCGAAGCGGGAGCCATCGTCGTGTCCGCCCCCAGCAGGCGCGCCGGGACGCGAAAGTCGTTGAGGAGCGCACGCAGCATGGGTAACACCCCCTGGCGGCGCCAGAGGTCGCGGTAGCCGCGAAATTGCAGGACCCGTTCCTCAAGGGCCAGGTCGTCCTGGTTGAGCCGGTCCAGGTCCGCCCAGCTCAGCCCCAGGGTCCGAGTGGCCAGGGCGGCGCGCACCAGGCGCAGGTCGTCGGGCGCGGCGCAGGCGGCCAGCCAGTGCCGCAGCTCACCGGCCTGGGGGCTCTGGTAGACCGAATCCTGATCGGAGAGATAGACGCTGCGCACCCCGCGGCGGGCCAGGGCGCGGCGGATCAGGTCGGCCTCCTTGCGCTTGTTGACCAGCACGGCCAGGTCGGCCGGGCGCAAGGGCCTGATCGGGGCGGCGCCCGCGTCAGCAGCCACGCCAGCATTCGCGTCGCCCTCCACCCCGGCTACCCGGTTGCTACTAGCGTCGTCATCGACAACGCCCTTATTCGCGCCGCCCGTCTCTTTACGGTCGGCACTACCGACGAAGCCCGCCCGCCCGGCCTGGCCCAGATTGAGGAGGCGCACCATCTCGCTGGCGCAAACCTCGGCGATTTGTTCGCGATAGGCATCCTTGGTCAAGGGTTTGCCCTCGTCCTCGGGCGGCATCCACCAGGCGGTGAGGGCCGGGACCTCCTGGCCGGCGGCGTGGAGGGCGTCGGCGCGTCCCCGGGCCTGGGCGGCGATGAAGGGCACCGGGTTGCCACCCTCGCCCCGGAACAGAAAGGCCCCGGCCCCGCTCGTGCGCTCCTCGGCCACCGCGAAGCACCGATTGGCGGCCCGCACCATGGCGTGGGTGGAACGGTAGTTGGTGCCCAGGGTGTAGAGCCGGCCGGCGCAGGCCCGGCGGGCCTGGAGATAGGTATGGATATCGGCCCCGCGGAAGGCATAGATGGCCTGTTTGGGGTCGCCGATGAGGATCAGGGCGGTGGCGGGGTCGTTGCGTGCCACCCGGTAGACGGCATCGAAGATGCGGTATTGCACCGGGTCCGTGTCCTGGAACTCGTCAATGAGGGCGACGGGAAACTGGCGGCGAATGGTGTCGGCCAGGCGCGGGCCGTAAGGGCCTTGCAGGGCGGCATCAAGCCGGGTCAGAAGTTCGTTGAAGCCCATCTGGGCGCGCCGCGCCTGTTCGGCGGCAAAGCGTTCCGCCACCCAGCGGGCGGCGTGACGCAGGATCGCCTCCCGGGCATCGGGCAGGCCGCTCAGGGCGATGCGCAGGTCGGCGGTGACCGCCAGGGCGGGGTGGTTAGGCGCCGGCTGGCATTCCGGCTTCCAGGCATCACTGATGCCCTCCGGGGTGAGCCGGTCCCAGCCGGTCTTGAGGTCCAGGGTCTCGGCGGCCGGATCCGTCACCCAGGCGCGCAGGGCCTCCAGCCAGGGGTTGTAGAAGCGGGCCTGGAGCTTGCGTCCGTTCACCGCCTTGGCGGCCACGGCGCCATCGAGCAGGGCCTGCAATTCCTCCGTCCAGGCCGCCCAGGGGGCCTTGAGGGCGGTCAGGCGCTGGCGCTTCTCCGCCCGTGCCGTGGCAAGGGTCCGGGCCGGTTCCGGGGTAGATTCCAGCCGTTCGGCATGGTCGACCAGACCCCGCAGGGCCTGCTGCAAGGTCGCGGGATCAGCCCACCAGCGCCGCACCTCGGCGACGTCCTCCAGGCCCAAGGGCACCATGAAGGTGCGCCAGTAGTCGCGCACCACTTCGGCGAGCAGGTCGCCCTGGTCGGTCTCCAGGGTCTGGGTAAAGAGGCTGCCGCTGTCGAAGGCATGCTCGCGCAGCATGCGGTGGCACCAGGCGTGGATAGTGGACACCGCCGCCTCGTCCATCCACTCCGCGGCCAGTTGCAGCCGGTAGGCGCAGCCGGGCCATTGCGCCGGCGGATAGGCCTGGCGCAGGTCGTGGAGTGGATCATCGCCAGCGGGCCGGGGGCTGATGCTGGCCGGATCAGCGCGGAAATAGGTCGCCGCCTCGTTCAGGCGGGCACGAATGCGGTCACGCAGTTCCTGGGTGGCCGCCTCGGTGAAGGTGACGACTAGGATCTCCGGCGGGGTGTAGGCGCGCAGGGCGGCTGGGTGAGGGACTTGGTTAGCGTGAAAGTCACGGCTAAGACTTTCATTTTCTGGGGTGTGGCCTGCCGCCTCATGACAGTTAGCGCCAGGGGCATCCTCCTGATCATCCCGTGGGGTGTCACCCGAGGTCTCCTCCTGGAAAGTCCCTTGGGTATGCCCTGAAGCACCCATCCGGGAATCGCCAGGGGTATGCCTGTGGCAAGCATCGGCGTCATCCCTTTGGGTAGCCGTAAGGGCTGCGTCAGCGCTAGCCCCCTGGATCTCGCCCGCCCCATTGCCTTGCAGGCTTCCATGACCCAGCACCAGGCGCACGTATAGGGTCGCGATGGTGAAGGTCTTGCCTGTGCCAGCGCTGGCCTCGATGAGCCGACTGCCCTGGAGGGGAAAGCGCAGGGGGTCCAGGGTAACGACTGCGTCTGCGGTAGGGATGGCCGTGGCGTGAAACTCCCCACGAAGACTTTCATCTTCCGGGGCCTGGCGCGCCGCCCCATGAAAGTCGGCGGCGACCGTGACAGGGTTTGCGTCAGCGCTGTCCACAGGGGCGAGGGGCGCGGTGACGGGCGTGGCGGCGGGCGCGGCGAGGGGTGCGGAAGGAGGAATGGACATGGATGGATATCGCTCCTCAATGTTCGGCGCCGGGTCGGGTGGCCTCTGGCGGGGGACGCCGTGAATCCGTCCCTGGAGGCTTGCCAACCGCATCCCTGCGGTTGACACCCCCGCCAGAGGCCCCCCGACCCTCACCGGCTTGGTCGGTCACCTCGGCCTTGCTCGCGGCGGCGGGCAATGCCGCCCACAGCGGACCGTACAGGGTCTCGGCCAGCCGGGTGAAGGCGCCGTCCGCGGTCAGGGCGGCGAAATCCGGGTAGACCCGCGCCAGGTAGGGGTCGGTCTCGACCTCGCCCTGCTGGTTGTAGCCGCCTTCATAGGTCTGGCGCGCGGCACCGGGGTTGCCGCCGCCCTTCAGCCAGGCGAAGGCCGTCCTGGTGGCTAGGGGCAGGGGATGGCGCAGACCTTCGTCCAGGGCGCGGAGCAGTTCGGCCAGGTGCCCGCGCGCCTGCTCCGGGGGCAGGGGCGGGAGTTCGACCTTGCCGACCTTGCTCAGCACCAGGGTGGTCAGGGGTGCCTCCCCCAGGTTGCCGGCGAGGTGCGCGACCCAGTGGCGGATCATCTTCTCGCCGCGGTAATGGCGGTCCTTGACCAGATCGCTGGTCTCCAGCGCGACCCGCCCAAGATGGCCCGCCGCATCCGCGCGCAGGCCACCGAGCCAGTCGGCGATCCCAGGGAAAGAGGTATCCGTCGGCGCCTCGGCCGGGGGCTGGAGGCGGTACGCCGCCCCTGCTGTTTCCTGGGGCGGCGCCAGGTCCGGAGGTATGTCTGGACCCGCCTCAGGCTTAGCGTGAAAGTCACGGGAAAGTCTTTCATAGTCAGGGGTGTGGCTTGCCGCCTCATGACAGTTAGCGTAAAAGTCATGGCAACGCCCTTCATTTTCTGGGGTGTGGCCAGCGGCCTCATGACAGTTAGCGCCAGGCGCCCCTGGGGTAGGGGTGAACAGGATCTCCATCTCCTCGGCGAGGGGCTGAGGCCAGCGTGCCAGGGCCTCCCGATACTGCGCGAAGAGCTTGTCCATGGGCTCTTCCAGTTCCAGGGCGAGGGCCTCGCCGAAGCCGCCGGGGGCCAGGTCGCCCCGCCGGCGGATCTGGTCCAGTCGCGCTGACCGTACCTTGGCGAGGGGCTCGCCGGCCTCCACCGCCCTGGCCTGGACCTGGATCAACTCGTCATTGAGCAACCAGCGTTGCAGGTGATCGAGGGCAAAGGGCTCCTGATCCTCCGCCGCGGGGTCGTCGACGTCGAAATAGACCCCCAGCCGCTGGGTGAAAAAGGCCCTGACTGGCGCCTTGAGGAAGTCGGCCAGGTCGCGCAGCCTGAGTGGTTCCTCTCGAGATAGGGGCGGCAGAGGGGCTTGGGCTTGTCCAGCCAGATCCGGACCGGAAGCGATGGCGGCATCCTCCGCGGGCGCGCTGTTGCGAGGCAACGGGGAGGGTCGGGGGGGGGGGGGGGGGGGGGGGGGTGGGCGGGGGGCGGGGGGGGGCCCCCCGCGGGGGGGGGGGGCCCCCCCGCCGCGGGGGGGGGCCGCCGCGCCCCCCCCCCCCCCCCCCCCCCGGCCCGGAGGCTCAGACTCGGCTATGCCCGGCCGCCACTCCCGGGCATAGGTGAACCAGGGGGATGCCGCGGGATCGCTGGGGAAGTAACGCAGGCTGAAGGGTTGGAGGGGGTGCTCCTGGGTCAGGGCATCCAGCAGGGAGGGCGGTTTCTCGTTGGGAGCCTGAAGGGCGTTGGGTATCGTCTCGGGAGCGGTGTCGCCAGCGGAGACCAACACCTGTTCATCAGTGGATGACCCTGGACTGACCAGTCGCCAGCCGGTCGCCAAATGGTCGCGCAACTGGCCCACCAACACCGAGGGTGGGCGCACGCCGTTGTCCGTGATGCTGCGCCCCACCCAAGAGATGTGCAGCCGCTCCCGCGCCGAGAGCAGGGCCTCCAGGAAGAGGTAACGATCGTCCTCGCGCCGGGAGCGGTCGCCGGGCCGGTAGTCCTGGCCCATGAGGTCGAAGTCCAGGGGCTGGCGCTGGCGAGGATAGTCGCCATCGTTCATGCCCAGCAGGCAGACCAGGCGGAAGGGGATGGCGCGCATGGGCATAAGGGTGGCGAAGGTGACCGCCCCGGCGAAGAAGCGCTGGGACAGGCCGCCCTCGTCGAGTCGGGCCAGCCAGTGTTCGGCGACGATGGACAGGGGCAGGGTCTCCGTCAGCCCCGCGGCGTCGGCGGCCTCCTGCCAATCCTGGAGGGCGGTCTCCAGTTGGAGCAGGGTGAAGGCATCCTCGCCGCTGCCGTTGTCCCCGGCGTCAAAGTAATCCGCCAGCAGTTGGCGCAGCCGGGCGCACCAGTCGGTGACGGTGGCGGGCTCCCGCAGCGTCCGCCAGGTGGCGTCCAGTTGCGCAAAGAAGCGCGTCAGCGGGCCGAGCAGGGTGGCATCGAGACCACCGATCTCGTCGAAGGGCTCGATGCCGTGCCAGGCCGCCGCCTCCTGGCCGACGGCATAGCCGAGCAGCATGCGGCGCAAGCCAAAGCGCCAGGTATGCCGGGCCTCGTCCTCCTGCTGCTCGGGCAACTCCAGGCTGGCGCGCTGGGCGGCGTGCAGGCCCCAGCGGATGTTGGCACCTCGCACCCAGCGGTGCAGGCGCGGCAGTTCGTCCTCCGTGATGCCGAAGCGCCGGCGCAGGGCCGGCACCTCCAGCAGGTCGAGCAGGTCGCTCACCGCCAGGCGCGACTGAGGCAGGGCGAGCAGCGCCTCCAGGGCCTTGAGCAGCGGGTCCGTGGCGCGCCGGCCCTGGTCGGCGAGGCTGAAGGGGATATAGCGCGGGTCCTGACGATCCACCAGGCCGAACACCGCCTGGATGTGGGGGGCGTAGGCGTCGATGTCCGGGACCATGACGATGATGTCCCGCGGGGTCAGGCTGGGATCGGCGTTGAAGGCGGCCAGGAGTTGGTCGTGGAGGATCTCCACCTCGCGCTGGGGGCCATGGGCGACGTGGAAGCGGAGAGAGAAATCGCGGGCCGGATCGACAGGCGGCCAGCGCTCGCGGCTCTCGGCCAGGGGGCGCAGGTCGCGGATGTCGTCCTGGAGCTGGGCCAGTAGGCTGGTGACCTCAGCCGGGCCCTGGGGCGGGTCGAAGAGATCGATGCGCTGGCCGATGGCCTGTAAGCGGGCGGCGTAATGGTCGCGGGCCCCTTCGTCGTCGTGCTCATCGAGCAGACCGATGAAGTCCCGGCCCTGCTTGCCCCAGGCGGCCAGTAGCGGGTGGGCGTGCTGGTGAAGATTCTCAGGCGCGACAGCGGCCGGCATGCCGGCGCGGCGCCGTTGGCGGCGGTGCTCGGCCCGCAGCAGGTCCTGATCGGCAACGATGTCGGCCCAGTAGTGCTCGCAAGGGTTGTGGACGCACAGCAGGATCTGGGTCCAGCGCCCCAGGGTCGCCAGGACCTCCAGCGACTGGCGCGGCAGGCTGGAGATGCCGAACACCAGCAGTCGGCGAGGCAGGCCCGGGGGGCGCTCCCCGGCTAGCCAGGCCGCCGCCCGCTCCTGAAAGGCCTCATGCACCGCCGCCCGGCCGGCATATCGCAGTCCCCCGGTACCATCGCCAGCGCCAACACTGGATGGATCGGTGCCAAGTAAGCGTTCACACCCCTTGTCATCCGGGCTGGCATGGGTAGCACAAGCTGCTGATTCTTTGACGCCCTCCCCCCTAGCGGGGGAGGGTTGGGGAGAGGGGGTATGAATGGTTACGGTGCCGGCGGCTGCCTTCCGTTCCCACTTCCCGACGGGTTGCCCATCCCGGACCAGATCCGCCAGCAGGGCGCGCCACAGGTAGGCCTGCCAACGTTGTTCCGTCGGCAGGGGGCTACGCTTGCCGCGGGCATCGATGAGCACGTCCTCTCCGGCGGCCCAGGCCGCCAGCCAGTCGGCGCGGTAGACCTGGTATTGGTCGAAGAGGTCCGCGAGGCGCTCGGCGAGTTGAAAGCGCTTGCGCCGGTCCGTGTCCACCGTCAGGAAGCGTGCCAGGGGCTGGTACTCGGGCCGGGTCATGACCTCCGGCAGCAGCCGCATCAACCGCCAGACCAGGCGCGACTTGTCGAAGGGCGAGGTCTCCGGCACCGCCTCGCTCCCCAGCACCGCCCGATAGACCCGCCACAAAAAGCGGGAGGGCAGGGAGATCTCCAGGGCGGCGGCGATCCCCAGCCCGCCCTCACCCTGGACGGGATCGGCCGCCAGGGCCAGCTTGAGCCACTGGGCGATACCGTTGCTTTGGGCCAGGATGACCTCCGTTTCCAGGGGGGCCAGGGGATAGCGCCGCACCCAGGCCATCAGCAGGTCACGCAGGGCCTCCGGACGGTTGCCGTGGACGAGCATCAGGCCAGGGTGGAGGGGGATAGCGGTCACGTCGAGTTCCTGGGGTTAGCGGCCTTGGGGAGGATGTCCAAGGTTAAGGCAAAAAGCGGACAGCGCTTGTCGCGTCCGTCCCGCGGGGAGCAGGCCACGGGGGAACTTCGTCCGGGTGAAGATTCCTCACAGGACGGAGGATTGTAGACGACCAGGTTCGTGATGGCCGGGTATCTACGCTCAGGCGCAAGCTTCAGGGATAGGTTTCGGGCCGTCCTGAACCGGCCAAGAAAGCGGCCAAAGAGCTGCGGAATATTTTGCTGCACGAATTCTTAAGTAACTGATATAGTTTATTTATGAATACTTTTTCGGCGGAAGGCAAAGCGGCCACAAATAGGGACGAAAACGCCCCCCCCGATCGCGGGGAGCAGGTGTCTCTGATGGAGCCGATGTGCATTTCGGAGACCTCGCGCCACCGCGCTGGGCTTGTCGATCTGGCGGTCGAACTGGCCGCGCAAGCGGCCGGGTTTCGGCGCAGCCTACCTGAAGGCGTCCACAACGCGCTTGCGGATCTGGTGCGGGCGATGAACTGTTACTACAGCAATCTGATCGAGGGGCATGACACCCACCCGGTCGATATCGAGCGCGCCATGAAGGAGGACTACAGCACGAACCCCGAAAAACGCAACCTCCAGCTTGAGGCCAGGGCGCATATCACCGTCCAGCAGTGGATCGATGGCGGTGGCCTGACGGGTCGGGCGCTCACGCTGGCGGGGGTATGCGAGATTCATCGGCGTTTCGGGGACTTGCTGCCCGAGGAACTGCGATGGGTCGAAGATCCCGAGTTCGGCCAGCGGCAGCGGATGGTCCCGGGTGCCTTGCGCTTGCATGACGTACGGGTCGGCCAGCACATCGCGATCAGCCCCGGCGCGCTGCCGCGTTTTTTGGGCCAGTTTGAGCGCACCTACGCCGGACTTGGCAAGGCCGAGACCCTCATCGCGGCCGCCGCGGCGCATCACCGGCTCTTGTGGATACACCCCTTCCTCGATGGCAACGGCCGCGTGGCACGCCTGATGTCCCATGCCATGCTCCTGGAAGCCCTGGATACGGGAGGCGTTTGGTCCATCGCGCGTGGGCTGGCCAGAAAAGTGGCTAGCTACAAGGGTCACCTCGCGGCCTGCGACCTGCCCCGCCGCAACGATCTTGATGGCCGGGGACGGTTGAGCGAAGAGAGTCTCGCCGCCTTCACCCGCTTTTTCCTTGAAACCTGCCTGGACCAGGTGAAGTTTATGGAAGCCTTGGTGCAACCCCGTCGGCTCAGAGAACGCATCCTGCGCTGGAGCGAAGAAGAGGCCCAGGCGGATCGGCTACCGCCAAAGGCAGGGCGTATCCTCGAAGCCATCCTCTATCGCGGTGAACTGCCGCGCGGTGAGGTCCCCGAATTGCTTGGGGCCAGTGAGCGCAGCGCGAGACGAAGCGTGGCCGCCCTGGCCCAGCAGGGCGTGATCGTCGCGGACAGCACCCGCGCTCCCCTGCGCCTGGCCTTCCCGGCCAAGCTGGCCGCGCACTGGATGCCGGGTTTGTTCCCGGAACAGACTTGATTCGCTACTGATGGATGCATGAACCGGGCTTATTGATTAGAGGGGCGTATCCTTCTGTTTCTTTATACGACAATCGTGCCACTCTGGCTGGGACTGGTCTGGCCCGCATACCAAAGGGATACTGTGTAGCTGCGACGATGAAAGCGCAGGTCCCGGATGTCAACTTCCACCCACGTCATCGGCTTACTGTCAACCCAGGTGCCGGTGTTGACATAAATCGAGCTTGGCCAGCCAATTCGTTGCCAAAAGAAAGCCTTATGGGTATGTCCGAACAGTACGATGCGTGGGGTAAAGGGATAATATTTTTTGATCCTTTTGGGCATGTTCAACAACAGGAGCGCGCTGTTGATCATGTAGCCCACCTCATTCAGCAAGGCCATATCCGGTAAAACGATATTTTGCCGACTGGACCAATTGGTCATGATCGGTGAGTAGAGGTGAGTAATGTCCGCGATGGTGGGATCGGTCGTGAAATCATCCTTGTCATCCATGATAAAGATATCCTCCGGTCCTTTTCCGGCCCACCGGGCAATGGCATTAAAGATCGCCGCGATCAAGAGATCACGGTCAGCGGATTTTGGTAAGCCCTTGAGGTGACGTTTTACAAATTGTTCGATAATGTCAGGTGAAGTATAGAGGGTCTCATCCACTTCAGACTGAGAGGCCACCAGACGGGTAACAAAGTATCCCAAGGGCAAATGACTGCCACTATGACTCCAGATGTCTGGCGAGTTAAAGAGGGAATAGCGATGGCCATGTTCGGCCCAGAGAACCTTATCAATCGTATAGTCACCCAGGCCGGGATCTTTGGATGAAATAACGATACCGGGAAAAGTCTCCTCAATCAGTGCCTTCGCTTCTGGTTCAAAGGACAGCAGATCATGATTGCCCGTTACATAGGTGACTTTGATGAAGGGATTGTCACAAATTCCCTGTAATGCCGAAACAACGGGTTCGTTATGCGGGGCCTCAAGAATTTGCTGAAAAGTACTCGGCACGTCATCAATGGGCACCATCCAATCATCCAGGAGATCGCCCAGGATCACCAGTTCTGAGATGTCCTGGCGGGCGTTGAGCGTTTCCAGGAAATCGGCCAGAGGTCCGATATTCTCCAAAATCCAGGAGGTGTTGGCATCGGCACTGAGGTGAATGTCACTGATGAAGACAACCTTTCGGCGTGCGCCATGTAACCCGAAACCGGGGGAAAAGAATGCGGGTTTGGCAATCGCGCGAGTAGCCAACCCGGCGATTGTGCCTGCCAGTATGATCTGGCTGAGAAATTCACGACGGTTCATTTTCAACCTCTACCGGATAAGGGGTGTCACCGGGTTGCGGGGCGCCAGACCATGGCCTGCTTGGCCTTTCTTCAAGGCAAGCGTGGCACAAGGTGGGGAAGCTGTATTGATGTTGATCATGAGCGGTGGATGTTTTGCTGTACCTGGGGCCAGCGCCCCGGACCGCCCACTCCTGGGTCTTTGGCGCCGCCACCAGCGAACCCGGCTGATCAGACCGGGCCTCGCGGGGAAACCGCGGCGGCCCGCCTACCCCATCAAGACCTGCGCCAGCGCAGCGACGACGTGTGCAAAACAGCCTTGCGACCTCGGCTAGCGCGGTGTCCGCCTGACCGGCACCACCTACAAGCCCCGGTTGGTCTGGGCACTGGCGGCGGCCAGGGCGCGGCGCAGTCCCGCCTCCAT
>JADHED010000373.1_pt1 | contig 55854 bp, 37 predicted proteins | sample 8952041 | NCBI WGS metagenome assembly JADHED01 (sample SAMN16124423, study PRJNA663239) | bioreactor sludge metagenome | isolation source: sludge (control) | place: India:Bengaluru | collected 2018-09-08 | reverse complement strand
AACGCGCCCCTCGCGCCCTCATGGACGCGTGGGTCGCCCACGTGAACCGCTTCACGCGAGCGGCATTGAAACCACGCGGCGCCCCGTACGCGGGCGCCTGGCGCGCGACGAGGCCCTCGAGGGCCGCTCCGAACCTTCCGGCAACTGACCGCGCACGCCGAGACCCCTCTGACGCGCGCCCCACCGCTCCACCGCTCCGCCATTCGATCGAACCGAAAGGGCTGCGCCGCAGGTGCGCTGGGGGCGGGCCTCGCGCGCCGCCGGCGCGCGATGGTCCGCCCCCCGCTGGTTCACGGAATCAGGAACGCCATCAGAACTTGAACGTGGCGCCCGCGAGCCAGCCCTCCGCCTCGATGTCGCCGCTGCCCCCGCCGGCAAAGTCCACGCTGACCGACTGCTGCCGGTAGCCGGCCTTGAGCCACAGGAACGGCCAGGGGTGGATGGCGAGGCCGAGCTCGTACTCGTAGCCGCTCGGGTCCTGCAGGGTCGTGCCCGCGATCTCGACGTCGGAGAGCGACGGGTAGTAGGCGGCCTCGCCGTACCCGTACAGGAGGTGGAACAGCCCGACGCGCCCCTCGACCGCGACGCGCGGGCCATCGGCGGTGTCGCTGCCGAGCCCGGTCTCGAACTTCATCCGCTCGAGCCCCGCCCCGACCGACAGGCGGTTGTTCTCGGTGAGCTTGAACAGCCGGTACATCACGTCGGCGCTCTGGAACTTCACCGACGCGAGGTTGTCCGTGTCCGACTCGTACTGCGAGACGCGCAGGCCGAAGCGGGTGATCCAGAACGCGGCGTGGTAGCCGACGGCGTCGCCGCCGTCCTCGTCGGAGCCTTCGTCGCTGGACAGCTCGAGGTCGTTCTGCCAGTAGTCCACGCCGAGTTCCACGTCGACGGGCCCGAGCGCCAGCGCGGGGGCGCCGGCGCAGGCCGCGGCGAGCAGGCCGGTCAGCAGGAACGCGCGCACAACCTTCATCAGGGTTCTCCTTTGCGAACAGGAGGGCGGCCTCCCGCATCCGGCGGGAGGGCACCGCCCGCTAGATTCCCGGGTCGGTCGGCCCCGGGCCGGGCGAACCGAAGGGGGACGACGGGGAAGACGGGGAAGACGGGGGAGACGGGAGAGGCGGGGGAACCGGCGCCGGGGGCGGCGGGGCCGCGTCGGCGGGGCCCGCGGACCCCGCGGGACCCTGCATCGCGAGCCGCGCCACGCCGGGGTCGGCCAGCGCGAGGTAGGCGAGGGTCCAGGAACGGAAGAAGACGGGGACCGGCGCGGTGATGGTCGCGACGATCCAGCCGATCACGAGGCCGAGCGCGAGGATCACCGGTCCGGTGAAGACGAACAGCCAGGGGCTGATCGCGAGGCTCACGATGGCGAGCAGCGCGATCAGCGCCGCCGGGGCGATCCAGATCACGCAGGAGCAGCAGAACGCGAGCGCGCCGGCGACGCCGGCGACGATGGCGGCGACGAGATAGCACACGAGGAACAGCGCGAAGCTGCCGAAGCGGGCGCCGACCGCGCGCCACCCCGAGGCCGCCGCGGCGAGCACGCCCTCGTCGCGCAGCCACATGTACGGCGTGGCGAAGGCGTGGACGAACCAGCGCAGCAGGCCGAGCAGGAGCAGGAGCGGCAGCACCAGCAGGAACATCGGCGCGAGGATGGCGAACAGCGTGCCGAGCTCGTCGTTCTCGACGGCGCGGCGCAGCGCGGGGAACGCCAGCGCGAGCGGCACCGCGATCGCGGCGACCTGCAGCAGCGTGACCAGGAGGAGGAACCCGAAGTAGCGCGTCCCGGCGCGCCCCGTCCGGCCGAACACGCCGCCGATCCGCGGCTCGCCGGCGATGATCCCCTCGAGGAACACGAAGCGGAACCGGCTCTGGAAGTAGACGAAGACGAGCAGCAGCAGCAGGCCGACCGCGACGAGCGGGACGATCAGCGCGAAGACGCGGGCCGCGTCGACCTCGGGGAGCCCGAGGTCGTTCAGCGCGGGCGCGTCGTCCGCCCCGATGCCGCGGCCGCCGGTGCCGAAGCCGCCGCCGGCGCTCAGCCCGGCGAGCAGGATGATCGCGCCCCAGCGCATCCAGTTGGACAGGGTCGCGCCCGGGCCCGTGAAGAGCAGCGTGGCCATCCGCTGCCAGCCCTGGCCGAAGCTGGTCGAGACGGCGTCGAAGGCGTCGCGCGGCGCCGGCGTCGGGGTTGTCGACATGCCTTGCCTCCCCTCTCGACGCGGAATATAGCGCCTCGTGCCCGTACACTCGGGGGCCATGGCGACGAGGCCCACGAACCGGCGGCCGCGGAAGAGTGGCGAACGGCTGCACGGAGACGTCCCCGGCGGGAGGGAAGCCGCTCCGCACGCGCGGGGAGCCGCTCCGCTCGCGCGGGGAGCCGCGTTCGAGCGGGTCTACGTCCTGGTCCGGTCCATCCCCCGCGGGCGCGTCATGACCTACGGCCAGATCAGCGTCGTGCTCGGCGGCACCCTGTCGCCGCGGGCCGTCGGCTGGGCGCTGCACGGCTGCCCCGCGGGGGTGCCGTGGCAGCGCGTCGTCAACGCGTCCGGCGGCTGCTCGACCGACCGCCTGCCCGACCACCCGACGGGGCGGCAGCGCGACCTCCTCGAGTCCGAAGGGGTGGAGTTCCGCGCCGACGGCACGCTCGACCTGGAGGTCTTCCGGCACGTGCCCAGGAAGGCGGTCAGGGGCGTGCCCACGAAGGCGGTCAGGGGCGCAACTGGTCCAGCACCGCGGCCCAGGTCGCGCTGACCGTCGCGATGTTCCGCTCCGCCAGCACGAACGCGCGCTGCTCGTGCAGCCGCGCCGCGCGGACGTCCGCGCGGCGCAGGTGGAACTCCAGCGCGTCGGCCCACGCGCGCGGGTCGTCCGGGACCGTCAGCGAGACCTCCCCGGCGTAGGGCGGGATGTCGCTCGCGACCGTGAGGAACCCGCAGCACGCGTACTCGTAGAACTTCACGGCGGACTTCGAGCGGTTGAAGGGCGTGTCGCGCAGCGGGCAGAGGCCGATGTCGAGGTCGAGCCGCGGCAGGCCGGAGCGGTACGCGTCGAACGCCTTGAACGGCACGTGTCGCGCGCGGCAGGCGCGCAGGGCCGCGATCAGCTCGAGGATCTTCTCGGCGGCGACGCGCGCCGCCGGGGTGTACGCGTCGAGGTCCTGGCGCAGGTTCCGCTCGGCCTCGTCGAACGGCTCCGCGACGAGCCCCTGGACGACCACCTGCACCGGTTGCCGCCGGCAGAGGTCCTGCAGCGCGGGGACGACGGCCAGCAGGTCGTCCACGTGGGACGCGCCCCCCGACCAGCCGACGCGCCACTCCCCCGAGGTCCGGGGGCGCAGCGGCCAGCGGTCGGGCTCGATCGCGTTGGGCACCACGAAGATGTCCCTGTTCCCGTCGTCGAGCTGCGCGCCGAGCGTCGCGGTCGTCACCAGGAACGCGTCGGCGCGGCGGCGGACGAGGTCCACCAGCGGCAGGAACGGGCGGACCTGGTCGAAGGACGGGTTGTCGGGCGTGATCTCCCAGACCGCGTCGTCGGGCGCGTAGACCACGGGGATGCCGCGGCAACCCGCGTCGTCGCAGAGCTTCTCGATCAGCTCGAGCGGGTCGAGGCCCTCGGCGAAGCCGGCCGGCAGGACGACCTGCGCGAACACGAGCACGTCCACGCCGTCGAGGAGCGCCGGGTCGAGGCGCCAGCCGTCCCCGTCGCGGACCGCCGCGAGGTCGTCCAGGGTCCGCAGCCGCCAGCCGGGCAGGTGCGCGAACGGCTGCAGGAACCGGAAGTACGCGACCGCTCCGAGGCCGGGCGGGATGAACGCGAGGGCGGTGCGGACCGGGCGAACCATCGTGGCGAAGATAGGTCGCCAGTGGGAGAGCCGCCGTCCGTGAACGGTCGACCCGCGGCGTCAGGCGGCTTGCGCCCGACTTAACCTCCTGTTAGGTTACCTACCGTTCGGTAGGAATCCGTAGGAGCCGCAGGAGCCTCCCCTCATGACGACGATTCATGGGCATGGAACGGATCCGGCCCAGCAGGAGAGCCCGGTGCGCGACAGGCTCGCCGCGGCGGCGCTGAAGCTGTTCAACGAGCGCGGCTACGCCGCGACGTCGGTCCGGGAGATCGTCGAAGCCGCCGGCGTGACGAAGCCGGTCCTCTACTACCACTTCCAGAACAAGGAAGGGATCTACCTGCACCTGATGCGGACCGCCTTCGACGAGGCGCTGCCCGCCGTGGAGCGGGCCGCGCTCGCGCCGGGCCCCGCGAGCGAGCGCCTGCGCCGCCTGCTGGCGCTGCTGTACGGGATGTTCCTCGCCAACGAGTCGAAGGTGCGGCTGATGCACGCGATCTACTACGGCCCGCCGCAGGGCGCGCCGCACATCGACTTCAACGAGTTCCACCTCGGCATCGAGAGGGGCCTCGCGCGGATCGTCGAGGACGGCGTGCGCGCCGGCGAGTTCGTCGACCGCGACCGCGATCTGATGGCGCTCGCGGTGATGGGCTGCCTCGAGATGGCCATGCAGATGAAGCTCTGCACGCCGGAGCGCCCCTGCGGCGCCGCCGGTCTCGCGGAGATGCTCGACATCGTCCTCGCCGGCCTGACCCACCCCGCTCCCGCCGGCGACCCCGGTACGAACGAGAACGAAAGGGTGTCCCGATGAACGCGAAGCTCCTGTCCGCCGTCCTCGCGCTCGCCGCCGCCGCCGCCGCCGCGGGCTGCTCGCCCAGCGACGGCAAGACGGCCGAGGCCCAGAAGCCGCCGGTCGCGGTGGACGTCGTCACGGTCGTCGCGGCCGACCAGGTCGAGGCGATCGACGTGGTCGGTTCGCTCGAGCCGAAGTTCGCGGCGAACGTGAAGTCCGAGTACTCCGGGATCGTCACCGCGGTGCACGTCGCGCAGTGGGTCCCGGTGCGCAAGGGGCAGCCGCTGGCCTCGCTCGACGTGCGCGAGTCGAAGCTGACGGTGCAGAAGGCGCGCGCGGGGGTGGACTCCGCCAGGGCCGCGCTGCTGCAGGCGGAGGTCCGGCTGCGCCAGGCCGAGCGCGAGGCGGACCGCTCGACGGAGCTGAAGGCCGCCGGCCTCGCGACGCAGCAGCAGCTCGACGACGCGCTGACGATGCGCGACGCCGCGCGCGCGCAGGTCGAGGCCGCGCGCGGGCAGGTCACGCTGGCCGAGGAAGAAGTCCGGCACGCCGAGACCCGGCTCGACAAGGCCGTGATCCGGTCGCCGCTCGACGGCGTGGTCGCGCTGCGCGTCGCGAACCCCGGCGACCTCGTCGGGGAGCCCGGCACGGCGGCGCCCATGTTCCAGGTGGTGGACAACCGGCTGCTGGACCTGACGGTGTCGATCCCGGCCGCCCGGCTCGCGGACGTGCAGGTCGGCCAGCCGCTGACCTTCACGACGGAGTCCTACGGCAGCCGCGTGTTCGAGGGCAAGGTCGCGTTCATCAACCCGACGGTGGACGCCGCGAGCCGGACCGTGAGGGTGGTGGCCGAGGTGCCGAACCCCGAGAACGTGCTGCGCGGAGGGATGTTCGTCCGCGGGCGGATCGTGGTCGGCGAGCGCTCGGGGGTGCTGCAGGCGCCGCGCACGGCGCTGCTGAACTGGGACGTGCTGAAGAAGTCCGGCGAGCTCTTCGTGGTCGAGGGCGAGGTCGCGCGGCGGCGCACGGTGCAGACCGGGCGCGTCGCCGGCGACGCCGTCGAGATCGCTTCCGGCCTCCGGCCCGGCGAGCAGGTGGTCGCGCGGGGGGCCTTCAACCTGCGCGACGGGGACCGGATCCTCGTCGCGGGACGCGGGAACTGACCCATGTTCCTCTCGAACATCTCCATCAAGCGGCCCGTCTTCGCGGCGGTGATGATGCTCACGCTCGTGGTCATGGGCGTGTTCTCGTACCGCCGCCTGGCCATCGACCTGTACCCCGACGTCGAGTTCCCGGCGCTCACGATCGTCACGGTCTACGCCGGCGCCTCGCCCGAGACCGTCGAGCGCGAGGTGACGAAGAAGATCGAGGAGTCCGTCAACCCGATCGCGGGCGTGAAGCACATCACCTCGCAGTCGCGCGAGGGCGTGTCGCTCGTCATCGTCGAGTTCGAGCTCGAGGTGCGGGCCAACGACGCCGCCCAGGAGGCCCGGACCAAGGTCGCGGCGATCCGCAGCGACCTGCCGCAGGACATCGAGGAGCCCGTCATCGAGAAGATGGACATCGGCGGCATGCCGGTGGTCTCGGTCGCGGTCTCGTCGGATACCGTGTCGGCGCGCGAGGTCAGCGACCTCGTCGAGAAGCGGATCCGCCGCCGCCTCGAGAACATCCCGGGGGTCGGGCGGCTCGACGTCGTCGGGCCCTCGACCCGCGAGGTCTCCGTGCTGCTCGACCCGGCGCGGCTCGACGCGCTCGGGATGGGCGTGGACGAGGTGGTCGCCGGGCTCCGTTCCGAGAACGTCAACACGCCCGTGGGCCGGCTCGACCGCGGCAGCAGCGAGGTGCCGCTGCGCATCTCCGGGCGGCCGAAGCAGGTCGAGCAGTTCGCCGACATGGTCATCGGCCAGCGCGACGGGGTGCCCGTGCGGCTGGGCGAGGTGGCCACGATCGTGGACGGCGTCGAGGAGCAGCGCTCGCTCGCGTTCGTCAACGGCCGGCCCTCGGTCGCGATGGACATCCTCAAGCAGACCGGCGCGAACACCGTGCAGGTCGTGGACGACGTCAAGGCGCAGATCGAGAAGCTGCGCGCCGAGCTGCCCGCCGGCGTCGACATCGAGATCGCGCGCGACGCGTCGATCATGATCCGCGACTCCGTCACCGACGTGCAGCACACGATGATCATCGGCGGCATCCTGACGATCCTGATCGTGATGCTGTTCCTGGCCTCGTGGCGCTCGACGGTGATCACCGGGTTGACCCTGCCGATCGCCGTGATCTCGTCCTTCATCGTCATGAACTTCGCCGGGATGACGCTGAACGTCATGACGCTGATGGGCCTGTCGCTCGCGATCGGCCTCCTGATCGACGACGCGATCGTCGTCCGCGAGAACATCGTCCGGCACCTCGAGCACGGGAAGGACCACTTCACCGCGGCGAAGGACGGCACGGCTGAGATCGGCCTCGCCGTGCTGGCGACCACGATGTCGATCGTCGCCGTGTTCGTCCCGGTGGCGTTCATGAAGGGGATCGTCGGCCGCTTCTTCTTCGAGTTCGGGATCACGGTCGCCTTCGCCGTGCTGGTCTCGCTGTTCGTGTCGTTCACGCTCGACCCGATGCTGTCGTCGCGCTGGTACGACCCGGACGCCGAGCGCGGGGCGCGCCGTTCGCTGATCGTGCGCTGGCTGCGGCTCGAGCAGTTCAACGCCTGGTTCGACCGCACCGCGGACCGCTACCGGGGCCTGATCCGCTGGGCCCTCGGCCACCGCAAGACCGTGCTCGGGCTCGCGAGCGTCGCGTTCGTGCTGGGGCTCGTCAGCTTCGGGCTGGTGCAGCAGGAGTTCTTCCCGGCGTCCGACCAGGCGGAGTTCCAGCTGAACTTCACGACCTCCCCGGACGCGTCGCTGGCCGAGACCCGCGACCGCCTGGCGGCCGTGCTCGGCGCCGTCGGCAAGATCCCGGGCGTGGCGCACACCTACGCCACGATCGGCGCCGGCGACCAGGGGACCGTCCGCGACGCGAAGATCTTCGTCAAGCTCGCCGAGAAGGCGGATCGCGACCTGCGGCAGAAGGATATCCAGAGGATCGCGCGCGAGGAGCTGGCGCGGATCCCCGGGATCACGCCCTCGCTGCTCGAGGACACGAGCTCGATGGCGCAGCGGCCGATCCAGATGCTGGTCCGCGGCGAGGAGCTGGACAAGCTGAAGGCCTACGCCGCCGAGCTGAAGGCGCGGATGTACACCATCCCCGGCATCGTCGACCTCGAGGTGACCCTCGAGCAGGACCTGCCGGAGTACCGGCTGCGCATCGACCGCGAGCGTGCCGTCGGCTCGGGCCTGATGACGGCGGACGTCGTCCGGACGCTCGGCTCGCTCGTCGGCGGCCAGGCGGTGTCGACGTACGAGGACCAGGACGGCGACGCCGTCGACGTCCGCGTGCGGCTGCCGCTGGACCTGCGCCAGGACGTGCAGCAGGTCCAGGACCTGCGCATCTCCGTGCCGCGCCCCGAGGGCGGCACCGCGCTGGTGCCGATCTCCGAGCTCGCCTCCTACGAGCGGGCCGCCACGCCGTCCCAGATCGACCGCCGCGACCTGCGCCGCCAGGTGGTCGTCTACGCCAACACGCAGGGGCTGCCGATCGGCACGGCGAACGAGAGGATCCTCGAGCAGGTCGCGCAGATGAAGCTCGAGGCGGGCTACTCGATCGTGCCGGCCGGCGACGTCGAGATCATGATCGAGTCGTTCGGCTACATGGCCGAGGCGTTGCTGCTCGCCGTGATCCTCGTCTACCTGATCCTGGCCGCGCAGTTCGAGTCGTTCATCGACCCGCTCTCGATCATGCTCTCCCTGCCGCTGTCGATCGTGGGCATGGCGGGCATGCTCCTGCTGACCGGCGACACGATCAACATCATGTCGCTGATCGGGCTGATCATGCTGATGGGCCTCGTGACCAAGAACGCGATCCTGCTGATCGACTACGGCAAGGTGCTCCGCGAGCGCGGGCTGTCGCGGACGGAGGCGATGATCGAGGCCGGCCGCACGCGGCTGCGCCCGATCATGATGACGACGCTCGCGATGATCTTCGGCATGCTGCCGCTCGCGCTGGCGCTCGGCGCCGGGGCCGAGATGCGCGCGCCGATGGCCCGCGCCGTCATCGGCGGGCTGATCACCTCGACGCTGCTCACCCTGCTGGTCGTGCCGGTCGTCTACACGGTCCTCGACGACGCGCAGGGGTGGGTGAGGGCGCGCCTCGGGCGGAAGCGGCACGTGGACGAGCCCCTGCACGGCGAGGCGCCCGTCGGCGCGCAGGAGGGCCGCGCATGAACCCGCGTGCACTGTCTCTCCGCGGGTTCGCGCTCTCCGCCTTCGCCGTCTCGCTCCTGTCCGCATCGACAGCAACGGCGGCCGCCAGCGCGGCGCCCGACGTGGCCGTCGCGGCGCCCGCCCCGGCGGCGCCGCCGCCGGCCGCGGCGATGCGCGCCCTGACGCTCGAGGAGGCGCTGCAGATCGCCGCGCGGCGCAGCTACGCGATCCAGCGCGCGCAGGAGTACGGCCGCTCGGTGCGCGGCCGCTACGTCGAGGAGCGCGCGGCCGCGCTCCCGCGGATCTCGCTCGACGGCGCCTACACGAAGGTGTCGGACGAGACGCAGAACGTGTTCTTCCCGCCCGACGCGGGCTTCTCGTTCCCGACCGAGCAGACCGTCCAGTCCGCCACGCTCAACCTGGACCAGGCGCTCTTCACCTGGGGGCAGATCGGCGCGGCGCTCAAGGCCGCCAAGATCGGCCTCGCGAGCGCCGAGGACGTCTCCCGCCGGGCCGACCAGTCGACGCAGCTGGAGGTCACGTCGGCCTTCTACGACGTCCTGCTCGCCCGCGAGCTGCGTGCGATCGCGCAGCAGAACCTCGAGCAGCGCGAGCGGGCCCTCGACGAGGCCCGCCGCAAGTTCGCGCTCGGCACGGCGACGGAGTACGACGTGCTGGCCGCGGACGTCGCGGTGCAGAACGCGCGACCGGTGGTCATCCGCACCGAGGCCAACGCCGTGCTGGCGCGCGACCGGCTGCGCTTCGTGCTCGCCGAGACGGACGAGGTGGACGCCCGCGGCGAGCTGAGCGCGGTGCCGCAGCCGACGCCGAGCTTCGAGGAGGCGCTGGCCACGGCGCTCCGGCAGCGTCCCGACCTCGCCGAGTCGGTCAAGCGCAAGGAGGTCTACCGCCAGCTGGTGAAGATCGCGAAGGCCGCCGACAAGCCGCGGCTCGACCTGTCCGGCAGCTACGGCTGGAAGGACCTGGACCTCGGGCTGATGCAGGGGGACGGCACGACCTGGTCGGCCGGCGTCTTCCTCAGCTTCCCGTTCTTCGACGGGATGCGGACGCGCGGGCGCGTGCAGCAGGCGGTCAGCGACTACAACACGCAGGACATCGCCGAGCGGCAGCTGCGGGAGCAGGTCTCGCTCGAGGTGCGCGACGCGCTGTCCGCGGTACGGGAGGCCGCGGGCATCGTGGAGGCGCTGGGCGGGACGGTGCAGCAGGCCGAGAAGCTGCTGGCGATGGCCGAGAAGGGGTTCCAGCTCGGGGTGAAGACGCGGCTCGAGGTGGACGACGCGCAGCTCAGCCTGGCCCAGGCGCGCGGCAATCTGGCCCGGGCGCAGCGGGACCTGCTGGTCGCGCAGACCAACCTGAAGTTCGTGACCGGCGTCCTCTGACCGCGGCGCCTGGTCTTCCGTTCGTGGGGGCGGGGCTTCGCCCCGTTCGTGGGGGCGGGGCTTCGCCCCGCCCGGGTGGGGCGCAGCCCCACCCCCACGGTGGAACGAAGCCCCACCCCCACGGTGGAACGAAGCCCCACCCCCACGGGCGGTGGTATCGTCTGCCGATGGCCCGGGCGCCGCTGCGCACACGCTCCCCCATCGTCGCCGCCTTCACCTCCTGGCGCACCGCCGCGGTCACGCTCCAGTCGTTCCCCTCGTCGCTGCCGCTCGGGCTCGTCCTCACCGCGATCCCGGCCTGGCTCGCGCTCGAGGGCGTCGACATCCGCACGATCGGCTTCATCACGCTCGCGCAGGCCCCCTGGACCTTCAAGTTCCTCTGGTCGCCGCTGCTCGACCGCTTCACGCCCGGGTTCATGGGGCGCAAGCGCGGCTGGGCGGTGCTGGCGCAGGCCGCGTTGCTGGCCGGCATGCTCGCGCTCGCGTGGCTGGCGCAGACGCCGGAGCGGCTCTGGCTGATCGCGGGGGTGTCCGTGTTCATCGCGTTCGCGTCGGCGACGCAGGACATCGCGATCGACGCGTACGCCGTCGAGGTGCTGCGCAAGGACGAGCAGGGGGTCGCGGCCGGCGCGCGCGCCGCCGTGGGGCGCGTCGCCTTCTTCCTGTCCGGCCGCGTCGCGATCACCGCGACGAGGTTCATCGGCTGGCCGCTGCTGTTCGCCCTGCAGGGGCTGCTCTACCTGCCGGCGATGGCGCTGATGGCGTTCTCGCCGGAGCCCGAGGCCGCGCCCGCGGCGCCGCGCACGCTGCGGGAGGCGGTGTGGGAGCCGTTCGTCGCGTTCCTGCGGCAGCACCGCGCGCTCGAGATCATCGCGTTCCTCGTCCTCTACAAGTTCGCCGACAACCTCTCGTACGCGCTGGTCAGCCCGTTCCTGGTGCAGGCGGGCTACGACCGGGTGGACGTCGGGGTCGCCTCGGGCACGATCGGGATGGTCGCGATGATGCTGGGCGCGCTGCTCGGCGGCGCGATCACGACGTCGTTCGGCCTCGGCCACTCGCTCTGGCTGTTCGGCTTCCTGCAGGCGTTCTCGAACGTCGGCTACGTGCTGGTCGCCGGGTCGGACCCGAACCGCTGGCTGATGTACAGCGCGATGGGCGTCGAGGCGGCGACGAGCGGGATGGGCACGGGGGCGTTCAGCGTGCTGCTGCTACGCCTGACCGAGAAGCGCTTCTCGGCGACGCAGTACGCGCTGCTGTCGTCGATCTTCGCGCTCGGCCGGACGGTGTCCGGCCCGATCGCGGGCGTGCTCGCCGACGCGATGGGCTGGCGCGACTTCTTCATCCTGACGATCTTCGCGGCCGCGCCCGGACTGCTGATGCTGCAGCGCTTCGTGCCGCTCGGCGTGCGCGACCCCGAGATCCGGATCGAGACCGCGCCGGCCGGCCCGCCGCTGCGCAAGCGCGCGATCGCGGCGCGCTTCGCGGCGGGCACCCTGGCGGGCGCCCTGCTGTTCGCGCTGTCGCTCGCCGCCCTCGACGGCCTGCGCGCCTATCGCGCGGAGCCCGCGGCCGGCTTCGACCTCCTGGCCCCGCTCGCGGCGATCGTCGCGCCGGCGGGCGCCGCGGACGTGGTCTCGCTGCTCGCGGTGCTCGCGGCCGGCGTCGCGCTGGGCCTCGGCTGGGCGGCGCTCTCCGTGGGCCGCCGGGGCCGCATGCCCGGCGACTGACCGAAGGGCGCGGTCATTGACCAAAAGGGCGCGCTCAGGGGCGCGCCGGACGCGGGGCGCCGAACGCTCCCAGCCGTTCGGCGAACCAGACGAGCAGCGGCACCAGCCCGGCCCAGAGCGCGCCGATGGCGACGAGGCTCTTCCACGGCTCGGCGTGCAGCGCGACCGCGCCCATTCCCGCGCCGGCGGCGTAGGCGAGCGGCGCGCCCGCGGCGCCCAGCAGCGCGGCGAGCCAGACGCGGCCGCGCAACCACCCGAAGGTCGCCGGCAGGGCGGCCGAGAACATCGACCACAGCGACCACCACCACGTCGGCATCAGGAACGGCACGACCTGCCCGGCGGGCTCGAGGAACCCGGCCCGGACCAGCACGAGATCCGCGAACGGCCCGAGCAGCCCCGCGCCGACGGCGAGGATCGCCGCCGCCCGCGGACGCGGCGCGAGCAGCACGAGCAGGAACGTCGCGATCAGCCCGACCGCCTTCGCGAAGGTGAAGTGACCGGCCGCGGCCAGCCCGGCGACGGCGAGCCAGCCGCCCTGCGCGAGGGCCAGCGCGGCGAGCGCGCGGATCACGGCGCCCCTTCCCCGCGGCGGCTCAGAGTTCCCGCACGGCCTTCAGCACTTCGTCCGCGTGACCGTCCACCTTGACGCTGCGCCAGACGCGGCGCACGACGCCGTTGCGGTCGATCAGGAACGTGCTGCGGTCCACGCCGAGCGCGGTGCGGCCGAACATCGAGCCGTCCTTGAACGCGCCGTACAGGTCGTGGACCTTGCCGTCGGGATCCGAGAGCAGCGAGAACGGCAGCTTGTGGTTCTGCGCGAAGGACGCGTGGCTCTCCAGGTCGTCGCGGCTGACGCCGAGCACGACGGCGCCGGCCTTCTGCAGCTCGGCGTTGGCGTCGCGGAACGAGCACGCCTGCTTGGTGCAGCCGGGTGTCTCGTCCTTCGGGTAGAAGTACAGGACGACGACCTTCCCCTTGAAGTCCGCCAGCCGGACGTCGCCGCCCGGCGTGGCCCGGAGCGTGAAGTCCGGCGCCGGCTGGCCGACGGCGGGGCCGCGCGTCGCGGCGCCGGTCGCGGGCGCGGGGGTTTGCGTGGCTCCCGCCGCGGGCGCCGGTGTGGGTGACGGTGCGGGCGCGGGTGCGGGCGCGGGTGCGGGCGTGGGTGTGGGCGCCTGCGGGTCGCCCGCGGCGACGCACGTGCCGACGCCGGACACGAGCAGCAGGGCCGAAACGAGCAGCAGGACCGAAACGACGAGCCGCAGGCGGGGGAACGGGATCGACATGGGGGTTGTCCTCGCACGCGATGGTACCCGTCCCCCCCGGTGGCGCCAGCGGGCGCGCGCCCGGCCGCTCGGCCCCAGGGTCACTTGCCGGACGTTTTCGGCCCCCCCTGCAGGCACCTCGCGGCGCACCACGCGCCGGGCCACGGCGTCTCGAGCCCGCCGACGCGCCGCGGACGACAACGCGATTCTCGGACGCCGTGCCGCCGCATCGTCGCGCGCGAGAGCGCGTTCGCTGGCGTCCGCGGGAATCGTCCGGCAAGTGACCGTGGTCCCGGCGGTGCGCCTCCGCCGTGGCGCGTCGAGGCCGCGGGGGCGAGCCGCGCGACAGGGCGACAGGATCACGCGCCGCACGAGCCGCGGGGCGGGACGGCGGGACCACGGCGCGCGAGCCGCGGGGCCGATCACAGTGCCACGCGAGCCGCGGGGCGGATCACGGCGCGAGAGAGAGGTACTCCTGGACGATGGTCGCGTCCTCGCGCGCGATCACGAAGTTGTCCGTGTAGGCCTTCCAGTCCGGCTCGAAGATGCGCGGATGCGCGCGGTGCATCGCGAGCAGCGCCTCGGCGTACTCGGAGGCGGTGCAGCGGCCCAGCGCGAGCAGCAGCGGGACGATCACGCCCACGTGGTGCGTCCCGAACAGCAGCGCCACCGCCGCGCGCTGCGCGGCGGAGGTGGCGGCGTAGGCCGCGGGCAGCCCCTCGACCCCGCCGATCTCCGCGAGGAAGGCGGTCGCGTACGGCCAGCAGGCCTGGCGGGCGTCCTCGTCGGGCCCCTCGCCGACGTCGAGCAGCGGCTCCTCCTCGCGCAGCAGCTTCGCCATGTCGCGGGCCACGGGATCGCGCCCCTGCTCGAGGTGGTCCTTCTGCGCGACGTACAGCGCGAACGCCGACATCGAGTGCGGCTCGAAACCGCGGGCGATCTCGGCCTCGCGGCGGACCAGCTCGACGAAGCGCCGCGAGCCCGCCACCGGGCGGCCGCCCGGCGTGCGGACCGGCTCGCCGCCCTGGAGCAGGACGAACGCGCCGTCCCGCTCGACGACGTCCAGCCGTCGCGGGTCGAACGGGGGCTTCCTGGACGCGCCGTCACCGGCGCGCCGCGCGTCTCCCGCCGCACCGTCCCTGGGCCGCTGCGTGTCTCTCGCCGGGCCCTCCCGGGGCCGCCGCGTGTCTCTCGCCGCATCGTTCCCGGGGCGCCGCGTGTCTCTCGCCATGCCGTCCTCCCGAGCGCCCCCTTACAATAGCCCGATGCGCCTGCTCGCGATCGAGACGTCGTGCGACGAAACGGCCGCCGCGGTCCTCCACGGGCCGCGCCGCGTGCTGTCGTCCGTCGTCTCCTCGCAGGTGCGGCTGCACGCGCCGTACGGCGGCGTCGTGCCGGAGATCGCGGCGCGACACCACCTCGAGGCCATCGAGCCGGTGGTCCGCGAGGCGCTCTCGCGCGCGGGCACGACGCTCGAGCAGATCGAGGGCGTCGCGGTGACCCGCGGCCCCGGCCTCGTGGGCTGCCTGCTCGTCGGGGTGGCCGCCGCGCGGGCGCTCGGCCTCGTGCGCGGGCTGCCGGTCGTCGGCGTCAACCACCTCGCCGGGCACGTGGCCTCGGGCTGGCTGGAGACGCCGGACCTGCCCTACCCCGCCCTCGCGCTGGTCGTCTCCGGCGGCCACACGGCGATCTGGCGCGTCACCGCGCCGGGGTCGGTCGAGCAGCTGGCCCGGACGCGCGACGACGCGGCCGGCGAGGCGTTCGACAAGGTCGCCAAGATGCTGGGCCTCGCCTATCCCGGCGGGCCCGAGATCGACCGCCTCGCGCCGCAGGGCGACCCGCACGCGGTCGCGTTCGGCGAGGTCCGGACCAAGGGGTCGCGCGACTTCTCGTTCTCGGGCTACAAGACCGCGGTGCGCGTGCACATGAACGCGACCGGCCTGCCGCCGCTCGCGCGCCCGGACGAGCCGCCGTCGCGCCCGCTGCTCGACCTCCTCGCGTCGTTCCGCCACGCCGTCGTGCGCGAGCTGATCCGGCGCACGCGACAGGCGATCGAGGAGTCGCGGCCGCGCGCGCTGGTGGTCGCGGGCGGCGTCGCGGCGAACGCGCTGCTGCGCGAGGAGGCGCGGCGCCTCGCCGACGAGTGCGGCCTCGCGCTCTCGATCCCGCCGCTGCGCTACTGCGGGGACAACGCCGCGATGATCGGACTCGCCGGACTGCCGGCGCTCGCCGCGGGCGAGAACCACCTCGACGCGCTCGACGCGGCGGCCGCGCTGCCGCTCGGCGGCGCGGAGGCGCAGCGGACCACCTTGCGCCACCTGTAGGGGCGGCCCTTGGGCCGCCCTCCCGTCATCGACGCTCGAGCTAATCGAGGCCTGTGCGCCACGAAACCCAGGGCGGCCCAAGGGCCGCCCCTACACATCGTGTGACCTCGTGTTACCGGTCAGGCGGTGACGGCGGTGACGTCCGCGGTGCAGTGCGCGCAGCGCTTCGCCGCCTTCGGGATCACGCTCACGCAGTACGGGCACTCGCGCGTGGCCGGCGGCGGCGGCGTCGCCTGCGGCCGGCGCATGCGGTTCATCGCCTTCACCACCAGGAACAGCGCGAACGCGACGATCATGAAGTTGATCACGGCGTTGATGAACTTCCCGAGCATGATCGCCGCAGCCCCCTCGGCCGAGGACAGGGGGATCTTGACCGCCGAGAAGTCGAGCCCGCCGGTGAGCAGCCCGAGGACCGGAGACAGGAGGTCGCCGACGAACGACGTGACGATCGTGCCGAACGCGCCGCCGATCACGACGCCGACCGCGAGGTCGACGACGTTGCCCTTCATCGCGAATTCCTTGAACTCCTTGAACATGGCGATGACTCCTTTCGAAGAGTCCGGCTTTCGGGGCCGGCCCCGCCCGTTCGCTGCCCGGGCGCACTCTATCGGACTGGACGGGACATTCAAGCGCCTGCCGGAACGAAACCGTCGTAAGTTGGTGGCACTCTGGGGAGAGGGGCGAGGAGTCGCCATGCGGAAGCTGACGGGGACGCTGCTGGTCGGGACCGCCCTGCTCGTCGCGTCGACGGTCTCGGGCGAGGCGTCGCGCCTCGGCCAGCTGACCGCGACGCCCACCAGCGCGCCCGGCCCGGGAGCGCTCGACGACGCCGGCGGCGTCCTGTTCGCGGGAACGAGCACGAACCAGTTCGGCGGCAACCCGGGCAACGCGTTCCAGCTCGTCCGCTTCGACGCGGTCTCGGGCGCGGGCACCCTGCTGACGACGCGTCCCGAGGGGGTCACGGCGCTGGTGTCCGTCAGCGACGACGGCCAGTGGCTCGCGTTCCCGTCGTTCGCCGACCTGACCGGCCAGAACCACGACGGCAGCGTCGAGCTGTTCGTCATGCGCGCGGACGGCTCGGGGCTGGCGCAGCTGACGAACGACCCCGCCCCGAACGCCGGGTCCGTGAGCGCCGTGGTCCTGTCGGGCTCCGGCAACCGCGTCGTGTTCGTGGCGAACACGGACCCGCTCGGCGGTAACCCGGCGCACCGGTCGCAGGTCTTCGTCGTGGACCGCAGCGGCGCGAACCTGCGCCAGCTGACCGCCGCGCCGGCCGGCTCCCCCTCGTCGATCAACATCTCGGACGACGGCGCCCGCGTCGTCTTCGCCCACGACGGCAACCTGACCGGCGCCGACCCGGACGGCGGCGGAGAGATCTTCGCGATCCTCGCCGACGGCACCGGGCTGCAGCAGATCACGAACTGCCCGGCCGGCTTCGGCGCCGACTCGCCGTCGCTGTCCGGCAACGGCCTGTCGATCGCGTTCGGCAGTTCGGCCGACCTCGTCGGGACCAATCCGTCGAACTACAGCGAAGTCTTCCTGGTCAACTTCAACGGCACCGGCCTGCGCCAGGTGACCCGCACGACCAACCTGCTGAGCACGCCCTTCTCGGCCGGGCCGTCGATCACCGACGACGGGCTGACGATCTTCTACTACGGCAACCACTCGTCGCTGTTCGTCAACTTCGACGGCAACTACGAGATCTTCCGGATCAAGTCCGACGGCACCGGGATCCGGGCGCTGACCTCGACGCTGCTGCTGGAGGTCAACCTCCTGCCGACCGCCGCGGGTTCCGGGAACCGGGTCGCGTTCTACACGCTCTCGTCGTACGCGGGGGGAACCAACCCGGACAGCAGCCCCGAGCTGTGCGTCATGGACGGCAACGGCGGCAACCGGCGCCAGCTGACCACGACGTCGCCGATCCTGCTGTCGTCCCCCGCGATCACGCCGGACGGCTCGCGCGTCGTCTTCCTGCGCAACGACCGGGTCCTCGGCAACGACGAGATCTGGCGCGTGCAGGCCGACGGGTCGGGCCTCGCGGCCGTGACCAACCTCGGCAGCGGCGTCGCGGGCCCCCCGCAGGTCGCGGGCGACGGCCAGACGATCGTCTTCGCCTCCGAGACGAACGACACCGGCGCCAACGGCGACGCCAACGGCGAGATCTTCCTGGTCGCCGCCGACGGCAGCGGGCTGACGCAGCTCACGTCGTCCGCGGCGGGCGCCAGCGCCAACCCCGCGATCGCCGCGGCGAGCCGCCGGATCGCGTTCGAGTCGACGGCGGACCTCGCGGGCGGCAACGCCGACGGCTCGCGCGAGATCTTCGTCGTCGAGCCCGACGGCAGCGGCCTGCGGCAGCTCACGTCCGGCGTCGCGGACACGGCGTCCCGCCTGCCGCGGATCGACGGCGCGGGCACCTTCGTCGTGTTCGAGTCGAACGCCGACCTCGACGGCGGCAACCCCGACGGCGGGTACGAGGTCTGGCGCGCCCGGGCGGACGGGACGGCGGCCCCGGAGCGGCTGACCGGCGATCCGCTGCGCGCCTCGCGCGCCCCCGACATCTCGGCCGACGGCGGGAGCGTCGCCTACGTGTCGTCCGCCGACCCGCTGGGGACGAACCCCGAGGGGAACGCGGAGGTCTTCGTTCGCGACCTGGGCACCGGCATCGTGCGCCAGCTGACGTCCAGCGCGACGGGCTCGGCCTCCGGGGCGCGGCTCTCCGGCGATGGCGCCTTCGTGTTCTTCGCGTCCGACGCGCCCTACTTCGAGACCGTCCCGGGCGACCCGAGCGACCTCTACCGGGTGCCCGCGGCCGGGGGCCCGGTGTCGCGCGCGTCGGGCCCGCGCGGCCCGTCGCTCGTGGGCGGGGCGGCGCTCGCGCTGCTCGGCGGCGGGGGCGGCTCGGCCGCGCCCTCGCATGACGGCTCCCGCGCGGTGTTCGCGGCGCTCGGCAACGGCACGGGGGGCAACCCCGACGTGCTGCCCGAGGTCCTGCTCGCCGACTTCGTCGCGCCGGCCGACATCCGCGTCGGGCGCGTCATCCCGACCGTGCTGGCCTGGGACCCCGAGCCGGAGGCGCTGCGCTACGACGCGATCCGCGGGACCGTGGCGGGCCTCGGCCCCGGCACGGGCGGCGCGGTGGACCTCGGGCCCGTCGCCTGCCTCGAGAACGACTCCCCCGACGCGACGACCGCGGGCTTCGGCGACCCCGCGGGGCCGGGCGCCGGCGGCGCCTTCTACTTCCTCCGGCGCGGATCGCAGGGGCTGGGCGACCCGGGATCGTACGGCGCCTCGAGCGCCGGCGGGCGGCGGCTCGCGGGCAGCGGGGACTGTCCCTGAACGGGGCAGAACTAGCCGCTTAATTCGGGTTTCCTTTGCATTTCGCGCGCTTGCGGCGGCGTCGCGCCGTGATACCGTTTCGGGCGGTAACCAACAATCAAACGCAGGTAAGTGAAGCCCCCGGGCCCGAAGGGGGAGTGTGGATGGCGCGCTCTACCGGTTCGTCCGAAACACCTGTGCCCGCGCGGCGGGGGCAGGAGGCGTCCGCGCCGCGGCTCGAGACCACCTACGTGGTCGGCATCGGGGCGTCGGCCGGCGGCCTCGAGGCCCTCGAGGCCTTCTTCGCGCACATGCCCGCCGACACCGGGCTCGTGTTCGTCGTGATCCAGCACCTCTCGCCGGATTACAAGAGCCTGATGGTCGAGCTGCTCTCGCGCCACACGCAGATGGCCGTCGTGCGCGCGCAGAACGGGATGCACGTCGCGCCGAACACGGTCTACCTGATCCCCCCCAAGCACGACATGCGGATCGCGTCCGGCCGGCTCCTGCTCAGCGAGCACGACTCCGCGTCGGGGATCCACCTGCCGATCGACATCTTCTTCCGCTCGCTCGCGGAAGACCTCGGCGAGCGCGCCGTCGGCATCGTGCTGTCGGGCACCGGCAGCGACGGCATGCGCGGGGTGCGCGCGATCAAGGACGCGGGCGGCATGGTCATGGTGCAGTCCGAGGAGGAGGCCAAGTTCGACGGGATGCCGCGCAGCGCGATCTCCACCGGCCTCGTGGACTTCATCCTCCCGGTCGCGCAGCTGCCCGCCGAGCTGCTGGGCTACGTCCGGGCCTGCGGCGAGCCGCGGCCGGCCGAGCCGGTCGTCGCGAAGAGCGACGAGGAGAACCTGCTGCGGGTCGCGGACATCATCCGCCGCCACACCGGCGTGGACTTCACGCACTACAAGCCGGCCACGATCGTCCGCCGCCTCGAGCGCCGGATGGGCATCAACCAGGTCGCGAACCTGGACGAGTACATCCAAGTGCTCGACCGCTCGCCGCGCGAGCGCACGGTGCTCTACAAGGAACTGCTGATCGGCGTCACGAAGTTCTTCCGGGACACCGAGGCGTTCCAGATCCTGCGCGACGACGTCATCCCCGCGATCTTCGAGGAGAGCCCGTCCGAGCCGATCCGCGTCTGGGCCCCGGGCTGCAGCACCGGAGAGGAGACCTACTCCCTCGCGATGCTGTTCCAGGAGTTCATGACGCAGAACAGCCTCGTGCGCGAGGTGAAGATCTTCGCGACCGACATCGACCGCGAGGCGGTCGAATTCGCGGCGGCCGGCAGCTATCCCGAGAGCATCGTCGCCGACGTGCCGCCGGCCCGCCTGCAGCGCTTCTTCGGCAAGCGCGGCGAGCAGTACGTCGTCAACCGCAGCCTGCGCGAGATGGTCGTCTTCGCGCTGCAGAACCTGGCCAAGGACCCGCCGCTGACGCGCATGGACCTCGTCAGCTGCCGCAACCTGCTGATCTACCTGCAGCCGGTGCTGCAGAAGAAGGTCCTCTCGCTGCTCGCGTACGCGCTGAAGCCGCGCGGCTTCCTGTTCCTCGGCCCGAGCGAGACGGCCGGCAGCGTCGCGCACCTGTTCCGCACGCACAGCACCAAGTGGAAGATCTACCGCAGCATCTCGGGCGACCGCCGCTCGGTGAACGAGGCGCTCACGCTCGCCGGCGCGCGCAGCTTCGGCTCCCCCGTGCTGACCGTGGGCCGGGTCGGCGCAGCGCCGAGCGACGAGGACCACGTCCTCGAGAAGGTCTACCAGGAGCTGATGGGCGCGCTGTCGCTGCGCTGCATCGTCCTCGACCAGGAGTTCAGGATCATCCACTCGTTCGGCGAGGTGGGCGAGATCCTGCAGCTCCGGCCGGGACGCGCGACGCTCGACCTGCTCAAGCTCGTGCCCAAGGAGCTGGTCACGCCGCTCCGCTCCGCGCTCTCGCGCGCGGCGAAGGACCGGCGCGAGTTCGCCTACGAGGGCATCGAGCTGCGCGACAGCGGAGCAGGCGGACCCGGCGGAACCGGTGGAGCCGTTCGCCGGATCGACCTGCGCGTGCGGCCGCTCTCGGTCGGCCGGGACGACCGCGGCGTGTTCCTCGTGTTCTTCCAGGACAGCGAGCAGCGCGGCCTGGCCGACTCGCCGCACGAGAGCGTCGCCGCGGACCGCTCGGCCGAGGAGCGCATCGCCCAGCTCGAGCGCGAACTGCAGTACTCACGCGAGAACCTGCAGGCCACGATCGAGGAGCTCGAGACCTCCAACGAGGAGCTGCAGGCGACCAACGAGGAGCTGCTCGCCTCGAACGAGGAGCTGCAGAGCACCAACGAGGAGCTGCAGTCGGTCAACGAGGAGCTGCAGACCGTCAACGCCGAGTACCAGCAGAAGATCGAGGAGCTGACGCAGCTCTACAACGACATGGAGAACCTGCTGCGGATCGCGGACACGGGCATGGTGTTCGTCGACCAGAAGCTGCAGATCCGGAAGTTCACGCCCGCCGTGACCCGGCTCCTGAACGTGTTGCCGATGGACCTCGGCCGGCCGCTGCACCACATCTCCACGCGCGCCGTGTCGATCGACCTCGCGGGCCTGGCGCAGCACGTCCTCGCCACCGGGCAGCCGCACGAGGAGACGATCCGGGCCGAGGACGGCAGCCACCTGCAGGTGCGCATCGTGCCCTACCTCGTCGAGGGCGAGCAGCCGCAAGGGGTCGTCGTCCACTTCGTGGACATCACCTCCGCGCGCCGCACCGGCACCTGGCTGCAGGGGATCCTCGACTCGATGACGCCGATCGTCGCGGTGCTGGATCCGGTCGGGACGATCGAGCTCGTCAACCGCTCCTGGGAGGAGTTCGGCTGCGAGAACGGGGCGGCGGACGGCGTGCGCCTCGGGGTCGGGTCCAACTACCTCCACGCCTGCGCCGCCGCGGTCGCGGCGGGCGACCCTCACGCGACCGCCGCCGTCGAGGGGATCCGCGCGGTGCTGCGGGGCGAGCGCAGGGAATTCCAGCTCGAGTACCCGTGTGACTCGGGCGAGCAGCGGCGCTGGTTTCTGATGAGCGCGTCGGCCCTGCGCGAGCCGCGGCCCGGCGCGATCGTCTGGCACCTCGACATCACGGCGCGGAAGCTCGCGGACACCCCGTAGGCCGGAACCACCGGAGGCGTGCCCATGGACTCGGAGCGCGGCACGGCGAAGGACCAGAGCGAGCTGCGGCAGGTCGCGGAGGACCTGCTGAAGCGCGGCGTCCTGACGATGCCCGACGTCAAGGGGCTCGAGCTGCGCCGCCTGATCCACGAGCTGCACGTCTATCACGCCGAGCTCGAGATGCAGCACTCGGAGCTGCGCGAGACGCACACCGCGCTCGACGAGGCCCGCCGGCGCTACCAGGAGCTCTTCCAGTTCGCGCCCGTGGGCTACGTGCTCCTCGACCGGCAAGGCCTGATCGTGGAGATGAACGAGGCCTCCTGCGAGCTGCTCGGGGTCAAGCGCGACGCGACGGGCACGCCGTTCTCGGTCTTCATCGGCAGCGAGGACCACGAGACGTTCTTCCGGCACCTCCTCGACGTGTTCACGCACGAGCGCAAGCGCACGGTCGAGGTCCGCTGCCGCCGCCGCGACCAGGGCGCCTACCCGGCCCTGCTGAGCTCCTGCCTGTGGCCGCAGACTCACCCCGATCGCGCGCTCGCGCTCTGCCTGCTCATCGACATCAGCGAGCGGAAGCGGCTCGAGGAGGAGCTGCTGCAGGCCCAGAAGATGGAGGCGATCGGGCAGCTGGCGGGCGGCGTCGCGCACGACTTCAACAACCGGATCCTGATCATCAAGGGCCGCTGTGAGCTGCTGCGGGACCGCTCGGCGCTCGGCAGCGACATGCGCGGCGCCCTCGACGAGATCGAGGACGCGGCCGAGCGCGCGGCGCAGCTGACGCAGCAACTGCTGGCCTTCGCGCGGCGCCAGGTGCTGCAGCCGCGCCTGCTCGACCTGAACGACGTCGTGGCGCGGATGACGAGCATCCTGCAGCGGGCGCTGCGCGAGGACATCGAGCTCGTCGTGCGGCTGGCGCCGGAACTCGGCACCGTGCGGAGCGACCCGACGCAGGTCGAGCAGGTCCTGTTCAACCTCGCGGTGAACGCGCGCGACGCGATGCCGGACGGCGGGGTGCTGACGATCGAGACCTGGAACACGCGGCTCGACGCCGCCTGGGCCCGCGAGTGGGGCGACGACGTGCCCCCGGGGGAGTACGTGCGGCTCGTGGTGACCGACACCGGGACGGGCATGACCCCCGACGTCCGCGCCCGGATCTTCGAGCCGTTCTTCACGACGAAGGCGGCCGGTTACGGCACCGGGCTCGGGCTCTCGACGGTCTACGGCATCGTGAAGCAGAGCGGCGGCGGGATCCTCTGCAGCAGTACGCCGGGCTCCGGCACCACGTTCGAGATCGTGCTGCCGGTCGTCGAGGCGCAGCCCGAGGTCCTGCGGCCGCACGCGGGCGGCGGCGAGGCGCCGAAGGGGCACGAGTCGATCCTGCTGGTCGAGGACGAGGACGGCGTCCGCGGCGTGGTTCGCGAGATCCTGACGCTGGGCGGCTACTCCGTGATGTCCGCGGCCGACGCGAACGAGGCGCTCGCGGTCCTGGCGTCGCACGGCGGCCGGGTCGACCTGCTGCTGACGGACGTGGTGCTGCCGGGCAAGAGCGGCACCAGGCTCGCCGAGGAGGTCCAGCGGCTGCACCCCGGGATCCGGATCATCTTCATGTCCGGCTACCCCCTGGTCGGGTTCGACCGGCAGGCGGCGCGGCGCGACTTCCTGGTCAAGCCGTTCAACCTGCAGACGCTGCTGGCGAAGATCCGCGAGATCCTCGACAACTGACGGGCGGGCGGACCATCCCGCTGCGCGGGTGGCCCGCCCTACGCATGGATCTCGTAGAACAGCTGCCGCGCGAGCCGCGGGTCGATCGAGCCGAGCGCGCGGTACTCGGCGCGCGCGGCCGGCTTGCTGCCGGAGAGCAGCTGCGCGCGCCCCAGCCAGAGCCGGGCCAGCCCGCTCGCGGGATCGCACTCGATCGCGCGGCGGAACGACAGCAGCGCGCCGTCGACCTCGCCGCCCTCGAGCCGCGCCATGCCGAGCGCGATGTGCGCCTCGGCGAGGTCCGGCGCGCGCTCGGTCAGGTCGGCCAGCACGCGGCCCGCCTCGGCCCAGCGCCCCTGGCCGGCGAGCAGCGCGCCGAGTTCGAGCCACGGCTCCGCGCGCGACGGATCGGCCTCGGCCGCCTGCTGCAGCGCGGCCTCGGCCGCCGCCTCGTCCCCGCGGGCACAGGCGACGCGCCCGCGCAGCAGCAGCGCCTCCGCGCGGGGCGCGTCCTTCTGCCCCTCGAGCGCGCGCGCCGCCTCGTCGGCGAGGCCGCGGTTGACGAGCGCACGCACGAGGTCGAGCCCGCCCTCGCCGGCCGCGACGAGCGCGAGCACGGTGGGCCCGTGCAGGTCGAGCGCCTCCTCGAAGGCGTGCACGGCCGCGGTGGACTGCCCCTGCCGGGCGCGGCAGACCCCGAGCGCCGCGAGCGCGGCCGCGTCGCGCGGCGCGCGCTCGAGCGCCTGCTCCAGCGCAAGCGCCGCCTCGTCCTCGCGCCCCGGTTGCGCGGCGCGCGCGCGCCCGAGCAGCGACCACGCGGCCGCCGCCGGGGGCACGCGCCGGACGAGGTCGTGCAGCACCAGCTCGGCGTCGAGCGGACGTCCGGTCGCCAGCTGCAGGCGGCCGAGCTGCTCCTGCAGCTCCGTCGTGTCGGCCCCGCGCTCGCGCGCGACGGCGAGGACCTCGCGGGCCTCCGCCGGCGCGCCTGCCCGCTCGCGGGCCGCGGCCAGCGCGAGCGCCGCGCCGGCGTGCGCGCGATCCGCGGCGACCGCCTTCTTCAGCACCGCCTCGGCCTCGGGCAGGCGCCCGAGGCGCACGAGCGCCACGCCGCGCGCGCACATCTCGTCCGGCCCCTCGTGGCGCTGCGGCGGCGCGGCGAGGCGCGCGATCGCGTCCAGCAGCGACGCCGCGTCCGCGTCGAGCCCCTCGCCGGAGCGCTGCGCCGACTCCCGCGCGCGCTCCGCCACGAACTGCGCCTCGGCGATCTTGTCCTGCCGCGCCAGCGCCTCCGCCTGCAGCAGCAGCGCGTCGCGCGGCGGCTCCGGCGAGGACTCGCGCGCCCGGCGCGCCGTCGCCTCCGCGGCCCCGGCCTCGCCCAGGGCGAGGAGCGCGCGGCCGCGCAGGACCATCAGGCCCGGCTCGTCGGGGTGGCGCGCCAGGCCCGCGTCGGCGGCCTCGCGCGCGGCCTCGAACCGCCCGGCCGCGAGCCGGCAGCGGGCGAGGCCGGCGTGCGAGGCGGCGACGTCGGGGCGCGCCTGGACCAGGCGGACGAACCAGGCCTCCGCGGCCTCGGGCCCCTCCAGCTCGTCCAGGATGACGCCGACGTGGAACAGCGCCGGCGCGGGGTCGCCGAGCAGGCGCACCGCGCGGCCGAACGCGTCGAGCGCCTCGCGCGCCTTGTCCTGGTGCAGCAGCGCGCGCCCCAGCCCGTGCCAGGCGACGCCGGAGTCGGGGTCCTGCTGGACGGCGACGCGGAACGCGGCCTCGGCCTCGGCGCCGCGCCCCTGCTCGAGCTGGACCTGGCCGATCGCGAGCCACGCGCGGGGCCGGCGCACGAGCGCCGCCCCGAGGCCGGCGTCGAAGCGCTCGGCCACCAGGTTCGGCGCGCCGGCCAGCGCCGTGCGCACGAGCTCCTCGCCGGCGCGCTCGTCGTGCTGCTCGATCAGCCCGACGCCCGCCAGCAGCGGCAGGAGCGGGTCGTCCACGCCGGCCCCGGCGGCCCCCGCGGCGACGGCGCGGACATCGTCCCAGCGCTGGCGCACCGCGTCGGACACGGCGCGCCGCGCGAACGCCGGCGCACCGCCGTCGGGCGCGTCCAGCGCGCGGCGGAACGCCTCGTCGGCCTGCGCGTCCTGGCCCGCGGCGCGCGCCGCGACGCCCAGCGCGACCGGGATGTCGGCCCGCGACGGGTCGAGCCCCCACGCGCGGCGCAGCGCCTCGAGGGCGTCGGCCGCGGAGCCCGCCTCGAACAGGGCCTCGCCGAGCAGCACGTGGGCGTCGGCGGACGCCGGGTCCACCGCGAGCGCGCGGCGGTACGCGGCGATCTCGTCGCGCTGCCGGCCGACGTGGCCGTACGCGATGCCGAGGTTGCAGAGCACCTCGGCGTCGTCGGGCTCGAGCTGCGAGGCGTGCTCGAGCGCCTGCACGGCCTCGGGGAACCGGCCGAGCCGGTCGCACAGCGCGCCGAGGTTGTTGTACGCGTCGGCGTTCCAGGGGTGGCGCTGGATCGCCTCGCGGTAGGCCGCGACCGCGGGCTCGAGGCGGTGCAGCCGCGTGAGCGCGATGGCGAGCCGGAACGGCGCGTCGGCGCCGTCGGGGTCGATCACGGTGAGCAGGCGGAAGATCCGCGCCGCCGGTTCCCAGCGCTTCTGCAGCAGCAGGTCCGTGCCGGCGGCGTCGAGGTTCACGGGCAGCAGCGGGTCCCGCTGCAGCGCCTGGCGGAACGCGTCGCGCGCGCCGGCCTCCTGCCCGATCTCCGCGAGGACGAGGGCCAGGTCGAGCCAGGCCGAGCCGTCCTCGGGCTCGGCGCGCACGACCTCGGCGAGCGACGCGGCCGCCTCGGCGAGCCGGCCGCGGGCCTGCGAGAGGCGCGCGAGGCGGCGCTGGGTGTCGATGCGCCCGGGCTCGCGCTCGATCGCGGTGCGGTAGTGCGCGATCGCTTCTTCTTCGCGGCCGAGCTTCTCGACCGCGAGGCCCAGCGACGCGAAGGTGGAGGCGTCGCGCGCGCCGAGCAGGATCGCCTCGCGGTACGCGCGCTCCGCGTCGATCCAGTTGTCCTGCCGCAGCTGCACCAGCCCGAGCGACGTGTACGCGTCGATGCTGGCCGGGCCCAGCGTGACCGCCTCCTCGAGCACGCCGACGGCCTCGGCGAAGCGCCCGGCCTCGGCCAGCGCGAGGCCCAGCTCGACGCGGAACAGCGACTGCGCGGGGTCCATCTCGGCGGCCTGGCGGAAGGCGGCGATCGCCTCGGCGGTGTGGCCGAGGGCGAACAACGCGCTCCCCTTGAGGCCCCACGCGTGCGGGTTCCCGGGGTGGAAGCGCAGTTCGGCGTCGTACGCGACGAGGGCCTCGCGCAGCCGGCCGCGGTCGGCCAGCAGCATGCCCAGGCGCGCGTTGACCCACGGCAGCGGCGACGGGGCCGCGGCCGCCTGGGCGAGGCAGGCCATCGCGTCGGCGTCGCGCCGGTGCTCGAGCAGCAGGAACCCGAGGCTCGCGTTCGCGCGCGGGTGGCGCGGGTCGAGCGCGAGCGCGCGGCGGAACCAGAACTCCGCGGCCTCGACGTCCCCCGCGTCGCGGCGGATCTCGCCCAGCCGCTGGCAGGCGGCGGCGTCCTCGGCGGTCAGCCGGAGCGCCGTCAGCTGCGCGTCGCGCGCCGAGAGGTGCTCTCCCCGGCGGGCGAGCACGAGGGCCAGCTCGAGTAGGGCGTCCACCTGCTCCGGCCCGAGGGCGAGCGCCTCCCGCAGGTGCCGCTCCGCGTCCACGTCGTGGCCGGCCGCGGCGAGGGCGCGCCCGAGGGCCGCGTGCGCCTCGGCGTGACTCGGCTCGGCCTCGAGCGCCCGGCGCAGCTCGAGGGCGGCCTCCTGCCAATCGCGGGCGGCGAGGTGCCGGAGCCCGTGGCGGTAGTGCAGTTCCGCTGACGTCATGCGGCGGAGCCTCCGGAAGTCAAGGACACAAGAGCATAGTCCCGCCCGAGGGGGGCGTGCGAGAATCGCGCGTGTCCCCTTCCCCGCGGACCGGGGCGGCTCGGCGCCGGCCCCTCTTCCCGTCGCGCCCGCGCCCCGGGCTGCTCCTGCTCGGGCTGCTGATCGCGGCGCTCGGCGCCGGGTGCGGCGACCTCGCGCGTTCCCACGGTCCGGGCTCGTTCGAGCGCGTCGAGCCGGGGCTCGAGGTCGGCACCTTCGCGCTGCCCGGCTCCGGCTCGGGTGCGCCGACGCTGCACGTCGTGCGGCTCGACCCGCGCGCCTTCGAGCTCCGCCTGCTGATGGCGAGCGCGGACGGCCCGCTGCAGACCGCGGCCGAGTGGGCCCGCGGCCGCGGTCTCGTGGCCGCGATCAACGCCGGCCTGTACCAGGAGGACGGCAGGACCAGCGTCTCGCTGATGCGCCGCCGCGACCACGTCAACAACGGGCACCTCGCGACGCAGCACCTCGCGGTGCTGGCCTTCGACCCGCTCGACCCGCTCGACCCGGGGCTGCCGCCGGTGCAGATCATCGACCGCGAGCTGCAGCCTTACGCCGACGTCGCGCCGCGCTACGCCGGGCTCGTGCAGGGCATCCGGCTGATCGCGCTCGACGGGCGCAACGTCTGGAGGCAGCAGGAGCTGCGCCACAACACGGCCGCCGTCGGGATCGACGCCGACGGGCGCGTGCTGCTCCTGTACAACGCGGAGGCGATGACGACGCACGACCTCGTGGACGGCCTGCTGAAGCTCCCGCTGCGGCTGCGCAACGCGATGTACCTCGAGGGCGGGCCGCCCGCGCAGCTCTGGCTCGACGCGGCCGGCCGCACCCTCTCGCTCGCGGGCCTGTCGGGCAGCGACCCGGCGAGCGCGATCCCCGTGCCGAACGTGCTCGGGGTGGCCCGCCGCGCGCCGCGGGAGTCGCGTGAGCCGAGTGAGCCGCGGGAACGCTGATGGCGCGGGTCTACATCGTGGACGACGACGCGCTGATGGCCGACGCCATCGCCACCGCGCTCTCGGGCCCGACCCACGAGCTGCGCACGTTCGCGAGCCCCGACGCGGCGCTGGAGGCGTGCCGCGACGAGCCGCCCGCGGTCGCGGTCACGGACTTCGCGATGCCCGGCATGAACGGGCTCGAGTTCGTCCTCGCGCTGCGCGCGCTCGCGCCCGACGCCACCTTCCTCGTCGTGTCGGGACAAGCCACGGTCCAGGACGCCGTCGCGCTGATGAAGCACGGCGTCGTGGACGTGCTGGTCAAGCCGCCCCGCGGGCCCCAGCTGCGGCGCGCGCTCGCGCTGGCGCTCTCGCAGCACGAGCTGGCGGCGGAGAACCGGCGGCTGCGCCAGGCGCTGCGCGGACGCCGCGACCTCGCGCGCGCGGTCGGCTCGTCCCCCGCCTTCGACGCGCTGCTGCGCACCGTCGAGCGGGTCGCGCCGACGACGTCCACGGTCCTCCTGCAGGGGGAGACCGGGACGGGCAAGGAGGTCGTCGCGGAGGCCGTGCACCAGCTGAGCGCGCGCGCGGACGGCCCGCTGGTCAAGGTGCACTGCGCGGCGATCCCCGAGTCGCTGCTCGAGTCCGAGCTGTTCGGCCACGCGCGCGGCTCGTTCACGGGCGCCGTCAGGGACAAGCCGGGGCTGATCGAGCAGGCGCACGGCGGCACGCTGTTCCTCGACGAGATCGGCGAGGTCCCGCTCGAGATGCAGGTCAAGCTGCTGCGCGTGCTCGAGACCGGCGAGGTGCAGCGCCTCGGCGAGCTGCGCGCGCGCCCCGTGGACGTGCGCACGGTCGCGGCGACCAACCGCGACCTCGAGGTGGAGGTCGCCGCGGGCCGCTTCCGCGAGGACCTGTTCTACCGGCTGAACGTGATCCTCGTGCGGATCCCGCCGCTGCGGCAGCGCGGCGACGACGTCGTCCAGCTGGCGCGGCACTTCCTCGCGTCGTCGGCGCGCCCGGCCGGGCGCCCCACCCTCGCGGGCTTCACCGACGAGGCGCTCGGCGCGCTGCGCGCGCACCGCTGGCCGGGCAACGTGCGCGAGCTGGAGAACGCCGTCGCGCGCGCGGCGGCGCTCGCGGACGGGCCGCTGGTCGGGATCGCGGACCTGCCGGACGTCGTGCGCGGCGCGCAGGCGGAGCCCCCCGGCCTCGTGCTGCCGGACGGCTGCACGCTGGACGAGGCGGAGCGCCGGCTGATCCTGCACGCGCTCGACGCGGCCGCGGGCAACAAGAAGGACGCCGCGCGGCGGCTCGGGATCGGGCTCGCGACGCTCTACCGCAAGCTCGCCCAGTACGAGGAGAGTGGCAAGCCTCCCGACGAGGACCGCGGGTGAGGGCGGCGCTGGCGCTCGTCGCGCTCGTGATCGCGGCCGTCCTGTTCGTCCCGGCGTCGGTCATCACCGGGCGCGAGCGCGCGCGGGTGGACGCCGAGCTGCGCGAGCGGGCCGCGCGCTCGGCGCACCTCGCCGCCGTGCTGCTGCGCCGCGACGTCTCGCGCGGCCGCGCGCTGCTCGGCGCGATCGCCGGCTCGCGCGCGGTCCAGGAGGCGGCGGCCGACCGCTCCCCCTCCGCGGTGCTGACCGCCGTGCAGCCGTTCCGCCGCGAGTTCGACCGCTTCCACCTCGTGGTGGACGACGACGCCGGGCGGCCGCTCGCGTGGTCCAGCCCGTTCGCCGCGTACGGGCTCGGCATGTCCGCCGGCCGGCCCGCGGATGCGGCGGCCGCCCCGGCGGCGCCGCAGGTGGGGCTCGTCGCCGGGGACCTCGCGCTGCTGGTCGAGCGGCCGATCGAGGCCGAGGACGGCAGGGTCGTCGGGCGCGCGCGCGCCGCGATCGTCACCGGACGCCTGTTCGTGCGCGAGGTCGCGACCGAGCTCGAGACACCGATCGCGATCTACGACCGCGAGAAGCCGGTGCACCACGCGTTCGCCGCCGACCCGCCGCCGCCGCCCGCCGTGCGGCCGCCGCCGCGCGAGCCGGGCGACCCGCTGCCCGAGCCGGCGTTCGCCCAGGCGCTCGTGGCGGGGCAGCCGCACGTCGTCGCGTTCCTGCCTCTCGAGGTCCTGCCCGGCGAGCTCTGGATCGCCGCGGGCGTCTCGCGCGAGGAGGCCGACGCGGCGCTCGCGCGCTTCTCGTGGATGGCCTGGGGGTCGAGCGTGGGCGCGCTCGCCGTCGTGATCGGCGGGCTGGCCGCGTTCGTCGCGGTCTCGCGGCGGCAGGAGACGCTGGTCCGGCAGCGCGACCAGGAGCGCCGGCGTTCCGAGGGGCTGTCGGACCGGCTCGAGCAGCTCGCCGCCGTCGTCCACGACATCAAGGCGCCGCTGGGCGGGATGCAGCTGCGCTGCGAGCAGCTGCTCGAGGACGAGCCGCCGCCCGCGATGGCCGCGGCGCTCGCGTCGGTCGTGGACAGCTGCGACCGGCTGAACCTGTACCTCGTCAACGTGCTCACGGCGGCGCAGGCGGCGGAGCGCCCGATCGCGCCCCGGCGCGAGGTCGTGCTCGTCGGCGGGCTGGTGGAGGACGTCGCCGAGCGGCTGCGTCCGCTCGCGCAGCGGCGCCGGATCGACCTGCGGACCGAGGTCGCGCGCGACGTCCCCCCGCTGCAGGGGGACCCGGTGCTGCTCGAGCGCGCGCTGCTCAACCTGGCATCGAACGCCGTGAGCGCGACCCCGCCGGGCGGGAGCGTCCTGCTGTTCGCGCGCCGCGCCGACGGGGGGGTCGAGCTGGGCGCGCGCGACACCGGGCCGGGGTTCCGCAACTTCTCGCCGGACGAAGCGTTCGCGCGCGGGCGGCCGGTCGTGAAGGACGCGTCGTACCGCACCGGGACCGGGCTCGGGCTGTTCATCGTCGCGCGCATCGCCGAGGCGCACGGCGGCCGCGCCGTCGCGCGGAACCGGGAGGCGGGGGGCGCGGAGGTGTCGTTCTTCGTCCCCTGACCGCAGCCTCTACGCCTCAGACTTCCTGCCGATCAGGAGCACGTTGGCGAACGGCGTGCCGTCGCTCATCGGCGCGATCTCGACGGTGAGCCCGTGCTCCTCGAACAGCCGCGCCCACTCCGCGGCCGCGCGGAAGTGGAAGCGCTGGGCCCAGGCGCCGCGCAGCAGCGCCATCAACCGCTCGCCGAAGTGCGTCGCGTGGTAGCGCAGCCCCGCCGCCTTGTCGGCCTCGCGCACGAGCAGCACGCCGCCCGGCCGCAGCGCGGCGGCGACGCGCGCGATCAGCTGCCGCTGCGCCGGCTCGCGCAGGTAATGCAGCACGTCGAAGATCGTGACGGCGTCCGCCGGCGGGAGCGGCTCTCCCGCCGCGTCGCGCGCGTGGATCTCCGCGACCCCCTCGAGCGCGCGCCGCGCGACCGACGCGACGCCGTGGTGGTGCTCGATCCCGTGCAGCGCGAGTCCCGGCGGCGGCGGCGCCCACCCGAGCGGCCACGCGCCCTCCGCGTGCAGCCGCGGTCCCGCCGCCAGCAGGGCCAGCAGCACGCCGCGTCCGCAGCCGACGTCCACGAGCGTGCCGCGGTCCGGCAGCAGCCCGCGGCGCAGGACGGCGAAGAAGATCGGGTCACGGCGCAGCTTCGCCCGGACCCATTCCCAGCTGAAGATCGACACCTCGACGTACGGCCGGGCGACCGCGTCCACGACCGGCACGAGCGCGTCCCGGCGGATCCGGCGCGCCACGCCGTAGGTCGCCGCGGCGGCCGCGCCCGCGAGCGCGACGCCGACGACGATCGAGCCCAGCGCGAGGTCGCCGAGCGCGGCGACGAAGAAGTCCCAGCGCGCGCCCGAGGGCATCGCGCGCAGCCCCGCGAGCGAGAGCTCGAGGAACTCGCCGCGCCGCAGGAAGGCCCCCACCTGCATCTCGAAGTAATAGAGGAACGGCGCGATCACCGGGTAGCTGACCTGGATCCCGATCATCACCAGGATCACGTCGAGCCGCAGCACCCGCGCCAGCAGCGTCGCGAGCACGATGTGCAGCCCGTACAGCGGGGAGCACCCGAGGAAGACCCCGACGGCCATGGCGGCGGCGCGTCGCGCCGGGGAGGCGGTGGTCGTCCGCATCTGGTAGACGTTGTCGGCGATCAGCCGCTTGAGTCGCTGTCTCATGGCCCGGGCCGGGAGTATCGCCCAGAATGCGGCCATGACCGACCACGACCCGGACCGGACGCGCCCTGACGCGCCCCGAACCGACCACGACGCGCTTCCGGCCGATCCCTCGGAACTCCTCGCCACCGCGATCCGCGCCGCTCGCGCCGGCGCGGCCGCGCTCGCCGAGTACGCCGGCGGCCGGGCGCCCCTCGGGATCGAGCAGAAAGGGCTCCACGACTTCGTCACCCGGGCGGACCTCGCGTCCGAGCGGGCCGTCCTGGCGGTGATCCGCGAGGCGCACCCCGGCCACCTCGTCCTGGCCGAGGAGGAGTCGCGGGCGGAGCTGACGCACCCCGGCCCGCTCTGGATCGTGGACCCGCTCGACGGCACGACGAACTTCATCCACGGCTTCCCCGCCTACGCGGTCTCCGTCGCCTGCGCGGTCGGCGGGCGGGTCGTGGCGGGGGCCGTGCTCGACCCCTGCCGGGACGAGTTGTTCGGCGCGGTCCGCGGCGGCGGGGCGACGCGGAACGGCGCGCCGATCCGCGTCAGCGGCCGCGCGGGGCTGCAGGACGCGCTGGTCGGGACCGGCTTCCCGTTCCGCCAGCACGCGCGCATCGACGCCTACCTGCAGAGCCTGCGCGCCGTGATCGCCGACACCGCGGGCATCCGCCGCGCCGGGTCCGCCGCGCTCGACCTCTGCTCCGTGGCGTGCGGGCGCTTCGACGGCTTCTGGGAGGAGGGGCTGGGGCCGTGGGACATGGCCGCCGGCGCGCTGCTGATCGAGGAGGCCGGGGGGACCGTGACCGACATGCGCGGCGGCGACCGCTGGCTCGAGACCGGATCGATCGTCGCGGGGACCCCGGGCGTCTACCCGGCGCTGTACGGGCTCGTCGCGGCCCACCTGTAAGAGGGCGCGCGCCGGCCGCGCGGGCTCACACCGGCGAGAGGCGTCCCGAGCAGAGCTGCGCCGCGAGGCACGTCGCCTGGACCAGGCTCTCCTCGTCGGCGATCCCCTTGCCGGCGATGTCCATCGCGGTGCCGTGGTCCACCGAGGTCCGCACGAACGGGAGACCCAGCGTGACGTTCACGGCGCGGCGTCCGTAGCAGAGCTTGACCGGGATCGTCCCCTGGTCGTGGTACAGCGCGAACACGAGGTCGTACGCCCGCTGCCGCGCCTGCGCGAACACGACGTCGGGCGGGACCGGCCCGCTGACGAGCAGGCCCCGCGCCCGCAGTTCCGCGACCGCCGGCTCGACGTGCCGCGCCTCCTCGATGCCGAAGCGCCCGCCCTCGCCGGAGTGCGGGTTCAGCCCCGCCACGGCGATGCGCGGCCGGCGGCCGAGCAGCCGCGACCACTCGCGCTCGACGAACAGCAGCTGGTCCACGATGCGCTTCGCGCGGACGCGCCGGACGGCCTCGACGAGCGACATGTGCGTCGTGAGCAGCGCGACCGAGAAATCCTCGGTCCAGAACAGCATCGCGACGCGCGGCGCGCCCGTCAGCCGCTGCAGCATCTCGGTGTGCCCCGGGTCGCTGCAGCCCGCGAGCGAGATCGCTTCCTTGTGGATCGGGGCGGTGACGATCCCCTCGACGACGCCGGCCTCCGCGAGGCGCACGCCGGTCTCGATCGCCTCGAGCGCCGAGCGGCCCGCGAGCGCCGAGACCTGTCCTGGAACCAGCGAGAGATCCACGTCCGCGATGTCGAGCAGGACCGGACGGTCCTGGTTCTGGCGCTCCAGGGCGGCGCGGTCCAGCGCCTGCCCCGGCGCGGGGGCGCGGACCACGGCCGCGAAGGGCCACTTCAGCTTCATCTCGCGCGCGACGACGCGCAGGTGGGTGGCGTCGCCGACGACGACGAGGCGTGCCGAACTCGTCGCGCGCTCGTCGGCGAGGGACTTGAGGACGATCTCCGGACCGATGCCGCAGGGATCGCCGACGGTGATGGCGAGCCGCGGCCGGGGGCTCATTCGCCCTGCGACGCCGACGGATCCTTGTAGATGTACCGGATGTGGCGTTTGTAGACCAGGAGGTTGGGACCGTCCTCCCGGTTGAGCTTGATGCACTCCTGGTCGTACCACTCGACCCAGCCGTGGAGCTCCTCGTTGCCTTCCAGGACGACGACCATGGGCGTCCGGGCGTTCATCTGCTTGACGTAGTAATACTCTTCGGCGTGGGTCTTGTCCGGCGGAACCGGCTTGCGTCGCTGCGCGTCCGACGGCGGCGTGCCCCCGGCCTGCACACGGCCGGCGGAGGGTCGCTCACGGTCCCCGGAAGATGGTCTCATCGCGGGTCGTCCCTTGGATATCACGTTGCCGACGATAGCACGCGGGTTGTCTTACTCCCAAATATCCGCGGGAATCCTACTCAATCAAGCGTGGGCGGCGTGTGAACCGCGGTTAGCGCGGGAACGACCGGCGCCGACCTGTGGTGAACGGCTCCGCCGCGGGTGAACGGCTTCAGTCGCGCGTCAACCGCTCTTAGTCGCGCGTCTTGACCCGCTCCCGCCACTTGACCGGCAGCCGGTCCGCGTAGCTCCGGCGCACCTCGATCGTGGCGCCGTCCCAGAGGCTCATCAGGTAGCTCTCGAGCGCGGGGCCGAACTTGGCCGCGCGCACCCCGTCCTCGGCTTCCGCCCGCACGTCCTCGAACGCGGGCGTCTTGCCCTCGCGGCGCTCCTCGACCTTCACGATGTGCCACCCCTGCTCGGTCTCGATCGGCTCGCTCACCTGGCCGGTCTGCAGGTCCAGCAGCGCCCGGCCGATGGCCGGCAGCAGGTCGCCCGGCTGGACCGGGCCGATGCGCCCGTCCAGCCCCTTCGAGGGGGCCTCTGACGACGCGCGGACCAGCTCGACGAAATCGCCGTTGCGCGCGCGGGCCGCGAGCTGGCGCGCCTCGTCCGCGCGCTGGGCCCGCCGGACCGGGTCGTTCGCGAGGAGGACGATCTCGCGGAACGTGACCTGCGCCGGCGTGGACATCCGGTCCTTGTTCTGCTCGTAGAACTCGCGCGCCTCCTGCTCGGACACCGAGAGGTTCCGGTTGACCTGCATGTCGATCACGATGTCCGGCGCGGAGCTCTGGACGAGCCGGTCTTCCAGCTCGGCCCGGGTCATGCCCCACTGCGCGAGCTGGCGGTCCAGTTCCTCGTCGGTCCGAACCTTCTGCTTCTCCTTCCAGCGCTTGAGGACGTCCTTCTTGATCTCGTCCAGGTCGTAGAGCCGCTCGGCCTCCTGCACGATCAACCGCTGGCTGATCATGTCCGCGAGCACCTTGTCGCGCACCGTCTGCACCTGCTGCGCCAGCTGCTCGGCCCGGGTGTCGCGACGCCGGTCCTGGAGCAACTGCTGCACCTGCTGCTGCTCCTCCATCCGCAGGTCGTTCCAGAGGACGACGTCGTCGTTGATCCAGGCGACGATTTCCTCGATGACCTCCTCGGGCGCGCGCGGCCCCGGGGCATTCGCCGTCGCGGGCGCGGGTGCGGGTGCGGGGGGTGGCGCAGGCGCGACCGTGGTCGGGGTGGCGGGCGCCGTCGCGGGTGCGGGCACGGGCGGCGGCTGCTGTTCTGTCGGCTGGGCCTGCGCCGGGGCGAACAGGGCGAGCGCGGCGAGCGCGATGGCGATCATGGGGCGGTGTCCTCCGCCAGCTGTGGGGGGACGGCGATGCCCTCCTCCCGCGCCAGCTCGGCGATCTTGCGCGCACGCGCCTCGTCGTGGGCGCGGCGGCGGCCCCGGAGGCGCAACTCCGCCGGGTCCGGCGCCTCCTGTTCGGCCGTGACCCGTCCCTCGAGGGCGAGCACGTAGTATGCACCGTTCGTCTCGACCGGCCCGGTGACCGCCCCCTCCTGCGCCGCGCCGAGGGCCGCGGCGACCGGCTCGGGCAGCTCCCGCGGGGCGCGCCGGAGCAGCCGGCCGTGGTCGGGCGAGGTGGACACCTCGCGCGCCACGTCCTCGAAGGCCTCCCCGCGCGCGATCCGGCGGACGACGCGCTGGGCGTCCGCGCGCGACTCGCAGCGCACCTGCCGGAAGAGGACCAGCTCCTCGGTGGACGAGGGTCGCGGGGCGTCGTCCATCGCGTCCGCGCCCGGGGCCGCCGCCCCCGCGCCCGCGGCCGCCGTCCCCATTTTCTCCGCGAGCGGGACGACGACCCGCTCGTCGTAGAGCCGGGCGAGCAGGCGGCGCCGCGCGTCCTCGGCGAGGACGTCGTCGCCGGGGGGCGCGGTTCCGAGCAGCGTCTTCAGACGGGACGCCTCGGCCGCCACGGCGGCGGGCGGGGCGGTGAAGGACTCGCGCTCGGCGCCGCGCGCGAGGAGCGCCTCGCCGAGCAGGTCCGCGCGCAGCCGCTCGAGGCCCGCGCGGTCGAGGTCCCCCGGGGCGAGCCCCGTCTCGTAGCGGACGTGGCGCGCGACGGCGGCGTCGTCCACGCGCAGCGCGCCGGGGCCCGGCTCGGCCGCGCGGCGGCACCCGCCGAGCGCGAGCGCGAGCGCCAGGGCGAGACCCGGCAGGGCGAGGGCACCACGCGGGGCGCAGCGCGGGGCGCAGCGCGGGACGCGGTGCGGGGCGCGGTCGCGGCGGGGGGCGAGCTGCGGGCGAGCGGTCACGCGAGCTTCTTGAGCGCCAGCGAGGCGGCGGCGATGCGGTCCGCGCGCGGATCCGGGACCCTCAGGCGCACCACGCCGGCGGGGGAGAGCCTCACACCCGAGTCCGTGCGGACGAGAGAAATGAGTCTATCCGCGTCCAGCTTGGGCCGCTCCCCGAAGCGGACCGAGACCGCGTCGCCCGACCAGTCGATCGAGACCGCCCCCTGCGCCTCCGCGGCGATCCGCAGCTCGCCGATCCGGAACAGGTTGCGCGCGGCGTCCGGCAGCGGGCCGAACCGGTCCTCGGTCTCCTCGAGCAGCGCGCGCACCTCCTCGACGTGCTCCGCCGAGGAGAGCCGCTTGTACACGGCCAGCCGCTGGCCGGGATCCGGCACGTAGTCCTCGGGCAGGTGCGCCGCGACGTCGAGGTTGATCGCCACCGGCTCGCGCGGCGCGGGCAGGGGCTGGCCCGACAGGCGCCGCACGGCGTGCTCGAGCAGCTGCGCGTAGAGCTCGAAGCCGACGGCCGAGATGTGCCCCGACTGCCGCGCGCCGAGGAACTCGCCGGCCCCGCGGATCTCCATGTCGAGGGCGGCGATGCGGAAGCCGGAACCGAGCTCGGTGAACTCGACGAGCGCGGCCAGCCGTCGGCGGGCGTCGGACGAGAGGTCGCGGCGCGGCGGCACGAGCAGGTACGCGTAGGCGCGCTGGTCCGAGCGGCCGACGCGGCCGCGCATCTGGTACAGCTGCGCGAGGCCGAAGCGGTGCGCCTCGCGGATCACGATCGTGTTCGCGCGCGGGATGTCGAGCCCGTTCTCGATGATCGTGGTCGCGACGAGCACCTGCACGTCGCCGCGGATGAAGGCGAGCATGACCTTCTCGAGCGTGTTCTCGGGCATCTGGCCGTGCGCGTGCGCGATCTCGACGCCGGGGCAGAGGTCGCGCAGCTCGCCCACGACCTCCTCGATCCCCTGCACCTGCGGCGTGATGTAGTAGATCTGCCCGCCGCGGCGCACCTCGTTGCGGACGGCGGCGGCGACGATCGACGGCGCGAACGGGCTGAGGTGGGTCTGGATCGCGTGGCGGTTCCGCGGCGGGGTCTCGATGACCGACATGTCGCGCACGCCGGCCAGCGACAGCTGCAGCGTGCGCGGGATCGGCGTCGCGGTCAGCGTCAGCGTGTGCACGCCGAGCGCCAGCTGCTTCATCTGCTCCTTGTGACGCACCCCGAAGCGCTGCTCCTCGTCGATGACGAGCAGCCCGAGCCGCTTGAACTTCACGTCCTTCGAGAGCAGCCGGTGCGTGCCGATCAGGATGTCCACCTCGCCCTTCGCCGTGGCCTCGAGGGTGGCGGCCGCGTCCTGCGGCGTGACGAAGCGCGAGACCATCTCGGTCCGGATCGGCCAGGCCGCGGTGCGCGCGCGGAACGTGGCGAGGTGCTGGAACGCGAGGACCGTCGTGGGCGCGAGCACGGCGACCTGGTACCCCTCGGCCGCGACCTTGAACGCCGCGCGCATCGCGATCTCGGTCTTGCCGAAGCCGACGTCGCCGCAGAGCAGGCGATCCATCGGGCGCTGCGCGGTGAGGTCGGCCTTGATGTCGGCGAGCGCCTCGGCCTGGTCCTGCGTCAGCTCGTGCGGGAACGCGCCCTCGAACTCGCGCTGCCAGGGCGAGTCGGCCTGGAACGCCGGGGCGCGCACGGCCTTGCGCTTGGCGTACAGCTCGAGCAGTTCCTCGGCCATGTCCTCCACGGCCTGCGAGACCTTGCGCCGGCGTCTGTCCCAGCCCGGGCCGCCGAGGCGGTCGAGCGGCTGCAGGCTCTCCCTGCCGCCGGAGTACTTCTGGACCAGGTCGAGCCGCGAGACCGGGACGTAGAGCCGGTCCCCCGAGGCGTACTCGAGGAGCAGCAGCTCCTCGCCGGTGACCGGCCGGCGCGAGAGCCCGAGGTAGCGGCCGATCCCGTGGTCCACGTGGACGACGAGGTCCCCCTGCTTGAGGTCGCGCAGGTCGGAGACGAACGCCTCGCCCCCGCTGCGGCGCCGGCGCGGCGGCGGCGGCGGCGGGTCGGCGCCGAAGAGGTCGTTCTCGCCGAGGACGATCGCCCCCTCGCCGCCGAACTCGACCCCCTCGTGCAGCGTGCCGCTCGCGAGCACGATCTCGCCCGGGCCCGGCTCCCACGGCTCGTCCCCCTCGGCTGTGCGGAACGGCAGCCGCGCCTCGCCGAGGATCTCCTTCAGCCGCTCGCGCCGCCCCGGCGTCTTCGCGACGAGCACGACCGGGCGGCCCTCGTCCGTCGCGCGGCGCAGGTCCTTCGGCAGCGCCTCGACGTGCCCCTCGTAGCGCCGCGGCGTGCGCCCGCCGAGGTCGAGCACCGCGCGCCCGTCCTCGGCGACCAGCGGCAGCTCGGCGAGGGCGAGACCCGCGGCGTCGAGCCGCGCGCGGACCGCCGCGGGGTCCACGTAGAGCGCGGCGGGGGGCGGCACGTGCGCGTTCTGCGCCTCGGCGTGGCCCTGCGCGAGGTCCTCCCAGCGCGCCTCGAGCTTGTCGTGCAGCGTCTCCGGCTCCCACGGCACGAGCGTGCAGGGCACGAGGTCCTGCAGCGGCACCACGTCGTCGCGGTAGAGGCGCGGAGCGCCCTCGAGCCCGGCGAGCATCTCCTCGAGCAGCCGCGGCAGCCCCTCCTCGGTCGGCTCCGCGTCGGCGAGCACGTCGCGCGCGCGGCCGACGAGCGCGTCCAGCAGGCGGTCCGCCTGTTCGGGCCCGATCGGCGCCTCGCGCGCCGGCAGCAGCCGGAACCCGTCGACGACGCCGATCGTGCGCTGCGTGCCCGCGTCGAAGCGCCGGACCGACTCGACCTCGTCGCCGAACAGCTCGACGCGCAGGGGCGCGTCCTCCTGCGGCGGCCAGATGTCGAACAGGCCGCCGCGGCGCGCGAAGTCGCCCGGCCCGCCGACCACGTCCACCACCCGGTACCCGAACGAGACCGCCTCGCGCGCGAGGCCGTCGAGCGAGAGCGAGATCCCGCCGCGCACGTCGCGCGCCCAGCGCCGGATCGCGGCGCGGCCGGGCACGGGCGTGAGGAACCCGGCCACCGGGACGAGCGCGACCAGCGGGCCGCCGGCCGCGAGGCGGTCGAGCGCGGCGACCCGCTGCGCCGCGACCGAGGGGTGCGCGGGGAGGCCGCGGTAGGGATCCGCGTCCAGCGCGGGCAGGCGCAGCACCGCCGGCTCGCCGCCGAGCAGGCCGTCCAGCTCGTCGGCGAGGCGGCGCGCGTCGGCGTCCTCGGGCACGACCACGAGCAGCGGCTCGCGCGCGGTCCGCGCGGCGACGCAGAGTGCGAGCAGCCGCGCGAGCGGCGCGAGGGCGGTGGCGCGCACGCGCGCGCGCCCGGCGAGCGCGTCCTGCAACTCGGCGCGCGCCGCCGCGGGCAGCAGCTCGACGAGCCATTCGGGGAGAGGCGCGGCGCTCACGCTGCGGATTGTACGGGCGCCCGATGTGTGGGGGCGGGGCTGTGCCCGCTGTGGGGGCGGGGCTGTGCCCGCCGTGGGGGCGGGGCTGTGCCCCGCCCGGCGCGTCGCCGTGGGGGCGGGGCCCCGCCGTGGGGGCGGGGCTGTGCCCCGCCCGGCGCGTCGCCGTGGGGGCGGGGCTGTGCCCGCCGTGGGGGCGGCTGTGCCCCGCCCGGGGGACCATCGCGCGCTGCGCGCGCGAGGCACCGCCCCTACGGGTCGCCGTGGGGGCGGGGCTGTGCCCCGCCCGGCGCGTCGCCGTGGGGGCGGGGCTGTGCCCCGCCCGGGCGGACCATCGCGCGCTGCGCGCGCGAGGCGCCGCCCCTACGGGTCGCCACGCGCCGGTCGCGTGGCCCGCCCGATGGGGCGAGACTTGTCCGGTCCGGGGCCCGGTTGCGGGTCCCGGCACCACGCCAGTCGAGGGAACGTGCCGGGGGCTCATACCCGGGGAGGGGTGCCGTCATGCCGCACTGGTCTCGCGCCGTCCTGCTGTCTCTCGCGTCCTGCTGGGTCGCGACCTTCGTCCTGGCCCAGGCGCCCGGACCGTCGCCGTCGCCGTCGGCACCGCCGCCGGCCGTGAAAGCCGCCGCCGCGGCCCCGGAGGTCGCGCAGCCCGCCAAGCCGCCGGTCGCGGCGCTGATCGCGGACACGGCGAAGCTGCCCGTCGACCCCGCGGTCCGCGTCGGGCGGCTCGCGAACGGCCTGACCTACTACGTGCGCAAGAACGCCCGGCCGGAGAAGCGGGCCGAGCTGTGGCTCGCGGTCAACGCCGGCTCGACGGTCGAGGACGACGACCAGCAGGGCCTCGCGCACTTCGTCGAGCACATGGCGTTCAACGGGACGAAGAACTTCAAGAAGCTCGAGATCGTCAACTTCATGGAACGGATCGGGATGAAGTTCGGCCCCGACGTCAACGCGTACACGAGCTTCGACGAGACGGTCTACATGCTCAAGGTCCCCACCGACGACGCGGAGATCGTCACGACCGCGCTGCGGATCCTCGAGGACTGGGCCTCGAACGTGACGTTCGAGGGCGAGGAGATCGACAAGGAGCGGGGCGTGGTCGTCGAGGAGTGGCGGCTCGGCCGCGGGGCCGAGGCGCGGATGCGGGACAAGCAGTTCCCGGTGCTCTTCAAGGGCTCGCGCTACGCCGAGCGGCTCGTGATCGGCAAGAAGGAGATCCTGGAGAAGGCGCCGCACGACGCCGTCCGCCGCTTCTACCGCGACTGGTACCGCCCCGACCTGATGGCCGTGATCGCCGTCGGCGACTTCGACGCGGCGCGGATGGAGGCCCAGATCAAGGAGCGCTTCGGGGGCCTCAAGAACCCGGCGAAGCCGCGGCCGCGCACGGCGTGGGAGGTGCCGGACCACGACGAGACGCTGATCTCCGTCGCGACCGACCCCGAGGCGACGCAGGCGCGCGCCTCGGTCTACTACATGCTGCCGCGCCGCGGCCGCGAGACGGCGGCCGACTACCGGCGCAACGTGGTGGAACAGCTGTACCACGGCATGATCTCGTCGCGGCTGGACGAGCTGCGCCAGCTGCCCGACCCGCCGTTCCTCTACGCGTTCTCCGGCTCCGGCAGCTTCGTGCGCACGCGCGACGCGGTGTACCAGATGGCCGCCGTGCCGGAGAAGGGCCTGCTGCGCGGCCTCGACACGCTGCTGGTCGAGCTGAACCGCGTCGAGAAGCACGGCTTCACCGCGACCGAACTGGAGCGCGCGAAGAAGGAGACGCTGCGCCGCTACGAGAGCGCCTACCGCGAGCGCGACAAGCAGGAGCACGCGCTGTTCGCGCGCGAGATCTCGTCCGCGTTCCTCGAGGGCGAACCGATGCCCGGGATCGAGGTCGAGCTGCAGCTGGTCCAGCGCTTCCTGCCGACGGTCACGCTCGAGGAGATCAACCGGCTCGGCCGCGCCTGGGCGGGCGACCGCGACCGCGTGATCCTGGTCAACGCGCCGGAGAAGAAGGACCTCGCCGCGCCGACCGACGCGCAGCTGCGCGAGGCGTTCCGCACCGCGCAGGCGAAGACCGTCGAGCCCTTCGTGGACAAGGTTCGCCAGGAGCCGCTGGTGCCGGCGCCGCCGAAGCCGGGCGTCGTCAAGGAGGAGTCCACGATCGCGGAACTGGGCGTCACGCGCTGGAAGCTGTCCAACGGCGCGGTCGTGCTGCTCAAGCCGACGGACTTCAAGAACGACGAGGTGCTGTTCTACGGCTTCAGCCCCGGCGGCAGCTCGCTGGCGCCCGACGAGCGCTACGTCTCGGCGACCTACGCGTCCGAGGTCCTGCGCGAGGGAGGCGCCGGGTCGTTCGACCGGATCGAGCTCGAGAAGGCGCTGGCCGGCAAGATCGCGAACGCGTTCGCCGGCGTGAGCGAGCTCGAGGAGTACGTCCGCGGCGGCGCGTCGCCGCAGGACCTCGAGACGATGTTCCAGCTGGGCTACCTCGCGCTGACCGCCCCGCGCGCGGACCAGAAGGCGTTCGAGGCCTGGAAGGTGCGCACGAAGGGCGCGATCGAGAACCGGCTGGCCCGGCCCGAGGCGGTCTTCGGCGACCGGATGCAGGTCGCCCTCTCGCAGGGGCACTTCCGCCGGCGTCCGGTGAGCGTCGCGATGCTCGACGAGATCGACCTCAAGGCTGCCGAGGCCGTCTGGCGCGAGCGCTTCGCCGACGCGGGCGACTTCACGTTCGTGCTCGTCGGCGCGTTCGAGCCCTCCGCGGTCAAGCCGCTCGTGCTGACCTACCTCGGCGGGCTGCCCGCCACGGGCCGCAAGGAGACGTGGAAGGACGTCGGCGTGCGCCCGCCCGCGGGCCCGCTCGACGTCGAGGTGAAGAAGGGCATCGAGCCGAAGAGCCAGGTGCGGATGGTGTTCACCGGCGACACCAAGTGGACGAAGGAGGACGACCACGTCGCCGGCGCGCTGGGCGAGGCGCTGCGGATCCGCCTGCGCGAGGTGCTGCGCGAGGACATGGGCGGCGTGTACGGCGTCGGCGCCGGCGGTGGGCTGTCGCGCCGGCCGCGCGAGACGTACAGCTACTCGGTGAGCTTCGGCTGCAACCCCGACCGCGTCGCCGAGCTGCAGAAGGCGGTCCTCGGCGTGATCGAGGCCGTCAAGAAGGACGGCTTCAGCGACGAGATCATCGGCAAGATTCGCGAGCAGCAGACCCGCGAGCGCGAGACCGACCTCAAGCAGAACAGCTTCTGGATGCGCCAGCTGGCCGACGCCGCGCGCTTCGGCGAGGATCCGCGCGAGGTGCTGAAGTACGGCGAGATGGTGAAGCTCGTCACCTCCGACCGGCTGCGCGACGCCGCCCGCAAGTACCTCGACGCCGCCAAGGTCATCACCGGCGAGCTCTACCCCGAGGCCCCGGCCGCCGCGCCCGCCGCGCCCGCCGCGCCGCCCGCACCAGCCGCACCTGCTAAGTGAAGGTAGGGGCGGGCCTCGCTGAAGGTAGGGGCGGGCCTCGCGCGCCGCAGGCGCGCGATGGTCCGCCCTCCACGCGGGATGCCGCCGTCGTGAGTCGAGGCGTTCAGACGTCCCCTGCCGGGACGCCGAGGCGGCGGATGGCCTCGTCGAGCGTCTCGTCGCGCTTGCAGAACGCGAAGCGCACGTACGGCCGGTAGGCGTCCTTGTGGGCCTCGGCGCAGAACGCGGCCACGGGGATCGCGGCGACGCCCCGGCGCGCCGGCAGCTCGCGGCAGAACGCCTCGCCGTCGGAGCCGGGCACCGCGTCCGCGCCGTCCGCGGGCCGAGCCTCATCCGGCAGGCGCACGACGGCGAAGTACGTCCCCGCCGGGCGCAGCACGTCGAATCCGGCGCGCCCGAGCCCGGCGCACAGCCGGTCGCGGCGCGCGCGGTACTCGTCCACGAAGCCGCGGAAGTAGTCGTCCGGTGCGGCCAGCCCCTCGGCGACGGCGTGCTGGAACGGTGTGCCGTTGGTGAACGTCACGTACTGGTGGACCAGCCGCAGCGGCGCCGTGAGGGCGCGCGGCGCGCAGGCGTAGCCGATCTTCCAGCCGGTGAAGCCGAAGGTCTTGCCGGCGGAGGAGATCATGACGGTGCGCTCGCGCATGCCGGGGAGCGTCGCGATCGGCACGTGTGTGCCGTCGAAGACCATGTGCTCGTACGCCTCGTCCGAGATCACGACGAGCCCGCGGCGCCGGCACACGTCCGCCACCGCCTCGAGTTCGGCGCGCGCGAACACCTTCCCCAGCGGGTTGTGCGGCGTGTTGAGCACGAGCGCGCGCGTGCGCGGCGTGACCGCCCGCTCGAGCGCCTCCGCGTCGAGCGCGAACGCCGGCGGCCGCAGCGGCACCGCGACCGGCCGCGCGCCGGCGAGCACGATCCCGGGCCGGTACGCGTCGTAGGCCGGGTCGAGCACGATCGCCTCGTCGCCGGGGCCGAGCAGGGCCTGGAACGTGGCGAACAGCGCCTCGGTCGCGCCCGCGGTGACGGTGACCTCCTCCATCGCGTCGTAGTCGAGGCCGTAGAAGCGGGCGCGGTGCGCCGCGATCGCGCGGCACAGCTCGGGCAGCCCGAACGGGCGCGCGTACTGGTTGTGCCCCGCGCGGATCGCGCCCTCGGCGGCCTCCCGCACGAACGCCGGCCCGTCGAAGTCGGGGAAGCCCTGGCCGAGGTTCACGGCGCCGTGCTCGAGCGCGAGCCGCGTCGTCTCCGTGAAGACGCTCGTGCCGAACGCCGCGAGCTTGGGGAGGGGCTCCGCGGCCGGCGGCTCGTCCGCGAACTCGACCAGCGCCTCCGGAACCCACCCCGCGCGCCCGTCGGCGGTCTCCACCCACGTCCACCCGGCCCACGACTCCCCGGCGACGACCGCCTCGCCCCCCTCCACCGCGATCTCGCGCGCGTCGTAATCGCGCGTCGCGACCCCCTCGTCGCCGTCGATCTCGAACCACGCCTCGGGCACCCACGCCGCGCGCCCGTCGGCGGCCACGCCCCAGCGCCAGCCCGGGTACTCGTCGTCGCGCTCGCCGAGGCGCACGCGCTCGCCCGCGCGCACCGCGAGCGGGTTCCTGTTCTGCGGCGCGTGCGCGCCGCGCGCGATCGCCGGTCTCACGGTCTCGGGCCCTTTCGGATCGTCGCTCCTCACCGGCTAGGTGGTCTTGGCAATTTACAGGATCTGCCGTCGCGGTTGACATGGATCCGCTCGGCGCCGGATCGCGACCGCTCGCACGGCCGCTACCGCGGATCGACCGGGCGACTTTATCTTTACCGCTCCGCCCCGCCGTCACCCCGCCGCGCTCTGCCCGGAGACCGCGTTGACCGCCCGCACTGCCGCACGGATCGCCCTGCTCCCGGCCTGCCTGCTGCTCGCGGCGCGCGCGTCCCTCGCCGCCGGGGGCGGCCCGCTGCACGGCGTCGTCCCGCGCGCGACGGGCGAGGTCCGCGTGGACGGCGTCCTCGACGAGCCCGCGTGGCAGACCGCGCTGCCGATCGAGGTGCCGTTCGAGATCAGCCCGGGCGAGAACACGCCGGCGCCGGTGCGCACGATCTGCCTTCTGACCTACGACGACGGGCGGCTGTACGTCGGCTTCCGCGCCCTCGACCCCGAGCCCGCGAAGATCCGCGCGCACGTGGCGGACCGCGACAGCGTCCAGCGCAACGACATCGTCGGCCTCGTGCTGGACCCCTTCACGGACGGCCGCCGCGCGTTCGAGTTCATGGTCAACCCGCTCGGCGTGCAGATGGACGCGATGCTGAGCGACGTCGCGGGGCTCGAGGAGGACATGGCCTGGGACGCGATCTGGACGTCCGCGGGGCGCATCACCCCGGACGGCTACGAGGTCGAGGTCGCGATCCCGTTCAGCTCGCTGCGCTTCCCGCGCGGCGCCGGCGCCCAGACCTGGGGCGTGATGCCGTTCCGCAACTGGCCGCGGGACGTGATGCACCGCCTGCGCGCGATCCCGAACGACCGCGACCGCAGCTGCTTCCTCTGCCAGGTCGGCAGCGTGGACGGGCTGCAGGGCATGGTCCCCGGCCGCAACATCGAGCTGATCCCGACCGTGACGCTCTCGCGCACCGACACGCGCGCCGCGGGCGCGGACGGGGGCGCGGGTGGAGGCGCGGGCGGGGGCGCGGGCGGGAGCGCAGGCGGCGAGGCGGCGGGCGACGGGCTCGTCGAGGGGGACCGCGACGAGGAGGTCGGCCTCACCGCGCGCTGGGGCGTCACGCCGAACCTGCAGCTCAACGGCGCGCTGAACCCCGACTTCTCGCAGGTCGAGGCGGACGCGCGGCAGCTCTCCGTGAATCGCCGCTTCACGAACTTCTACCCCGAGAAGCGGCCGTTCTTCCTCGAGGGCGCCGACTTCTTCGAGGGCCAGCAGCGCGTCGTGCACACGCGGCAGGTCGCCGACCCCGCCTGGGGCGTGAAGCTGACCGGCAAGGAGGGGCGCAACGCGATCGGCGCCTTCGTCGCGCAGGACCGCGTGACGAACCTGCTCTTCCCCGGCTCCACCGGCTCGAGGCTGGTCACGCTGGACGATTTCGACAACACCACCGCCGTCCTGCGCTGGCGGCGGGACGTCGGGGACGGGTCGACGCTCGGCGCGTTCGCGACCTCGCGCGAGGGGGACGGGTACAGCAGCCGGCTGGGCGGCGTGGACGGCTGGCTCCGGCTGGGGCCCAGCGACGTCGTGCGCTTCGCGGCGCTGAAGTCCTGGACCCGCTACCCCGACGAGGTCGCCGCCGCGTACGGCCAGCCCCTCGGGAGCTTCGGCGGCGCCGACGGGCTCGTCGAGTACCAGCACGACACGCGCGAGTGGAGCAGCTGGGCGGGCGTGACGCTGCGCGAGCCCGGGTTCCGCGCCGACACGGGGTTCATCACCACCGTGGACTTCCGCAGCTACTGGACCGGCGCCGAGCGGAGCTTCTGGGGCGCGCCGGAGGACTGGTACGACCGCCTGCGGGCGGGCGGCAACGTCTGGCGCGACGAGACGTGGAACCGGTCCTTCCTGTCGAAGGGCGTGGACGGCTGGTTCCGCTACGACGGGCCGCTGCAGTCCACGCTGCGCCTCGAAGGGCTGTGGGGTCGGCGCGCGTACGCCGGCCGGGTGTTCGACGACACCGGGTTCGAGCTGTTCTTCAACTTCCGGCCGACCGGGGACTTCACCGCCTCCGTCGAGGCGTCCACCGGCCGCGGCATCGACTACGAGAACGCCCGCCCCGGGACGTCGGTCAGCCTCGAGCCGGGGTTCACGTACAACGTCGGCCGGCACCTCTACATCCAGTTCGACCACGTCTGGGAGAAGTTCGACCGCGACGAGGGGTGGCTGTACCGGGTGCACCAGAGCGAGCTGCGGCTCGTCTACCAGTTCAACGTCCGGCTGTTCGCGCGCGCGCAGGTGCAGCGGACCTACCTGCGCCAGAACCTCGCGATCCCGCGCGCCGAGACGCCCGACGCCGAGACCGAGGACGTCTTCGGGCAGTACCTCCTGTCCTACAAGGTCAATCCGCAGACCGTCGTCTTCCTCGGCTATTCGGACGGCCGCGAGGCGCTGGACGGCGGCCCGCGGGTCGTGACCGACCGCACGTTCTTCGCCAAGGTGGGGTACGCCTGGGTGATGTAGGGGCGGCCCTTGGGCCGCCCTCCGGAAGTGTGCGCGGTAGCTGCGATCAGCCGGAGCGGAACGAAGCGGAGGGCGGCCCGAGGGCCGCCCCTACACGCCGGGGCGGAGCGTCCTACAATCGGGCCCATGCGAGAGCCGAAGATCGATCCGAAGGACCTCGAGACCTGGGCCGGCATCCTGATCGACCACTCGATCGGCGGGGTCGCCCCCGGCGACCGCGTCATGATCAAGGGCGAGCGCATCGGCTGGCCGCTCATGGAGGTGCTCGAGCGGCGCGTGCTCGAGGCGGGCGGCGTCCCGGACGTGCTGCTGGTCCCGCCCAACAACGACCGGGGCCGCGTCTGGTCGGCCGCGATGGGCCGCCACGGCTCGGCGGAGCAGGCGCAGCGCACCCCGGACTGGCACCTCGCGCGCTATCAGTCGATGACCAAGTACATCGAGGTGCTGGGCGCCGAGGACCCGTCGCGCTTCGCGGGGCTGACCCCGGACCAGATGCAGCGGGTCGTCCCGCCCGACCAGCCGTTCACGGCGCTCCGGCTGGCGAAGCCGTGGGTCATCACGCTCTACCCCACGCCGGGGTTCGCCGAACTCGAGGGCCTCGACTTCGACGAGTACACCGAGTTCCTGGTCCGCGCGTCCACGGTGGACCCGCGCCCGCTGAAGGCGGCCGAGGACCGGATCGCGCCGCTGTTCGACGAGGCGCGCTCGATGACGGTGGTGACCGCGCACCCGTCGGGCCGCGAGCTGACCCTGCGGCTCGACCTCACCCCGAGCAGGCCGGCGCTCTCGTACGGCCTGCGGAACTTCCCCGACGGCGAGGTCTTCACCAGCCCGGACGCGCGGCGGACCGAGGGGGAGATCTTCGTGGACCTGCCGATCATGAACGCCGGCCGGGACATCCGCGGGATCCACCTGCGCTTCGAGGCCGGGCGGATCGTCGAGTACTCCGCGGAGGGGGGGCTCGAGGGGCTGCGCGCGATCATCGAGACCGACGAGGGGTCGCACCGGCTGGGGGAGGTCGCGCTGGGCATGAACCCGGGCCTGACCAGGGTGCTCAAGCACCCGCTCCTGGTCGAGAAGGTCGGCGGGACCCTGCACATCGCGATCGGGGCCAGCTACGACCACGCCTACAAGGACGCCGACCGGATCGAGGAGCTGAAGGCCGCGGGCATCCGGAACGAGTCGGCCCAGCACGTGGACATCGTCACGGACTTCCGGCCGGGCGGGTGCGGGCGCCGGGTGCTCTTCGACGACCGCGAGGTGGTGGTGCGGGACGGGGTCTGGGTGCCGGCGTAGCGCCGCCGACGCCGGGCCCCACGTCGCCGACCCCCCGGGTCCGTTCGCTGAAGTTTCGTAATGTCGGCCGCCGACATCGGGATGTCGGCCGCCGACATGGTCGGTTCAGCCCATTCTTGTCCGGATTCTTTCGATCACGCCGCTGGTCGACGTCCCCGGGACCAGGTCGACCCGGATCACCCGGCCGCCCCACCCCTTGACCTCCGGCGCGCCGACGATCGCGTCCTCCGCCCAGTCCGCCCCCTTGACCAGCACGTCCGGGGTGAGCGCGAGGATGGTCGCGAGCGGGGTGTCGTCGTCGAACAGCACCACCCGGTCGACCGCCTCGAGCGCCGCGAGCAGCTCGGCGCGCTCCCCCTCGGGCACCAGCGGCCGCGACGGGCCCTTCAGGCGGCGCACCGACGCGTCGCCGTTGACCGCGACGACCAGCGCGTCGGCGGCGCCCCGGGCGGCGGTCAGCAGGCGCACGTGCCCCGTGTGCAGGATGTCGAAGCAGCCGTTCGCGAAGGCGAGGCGGCGTCCGGAGCCGCGGAGGCCCGCGCGCCACGCGCGGGCCTCCGCTATGGATATCGCGCCGGCGGGATCCTCGCCGGCGGAGGAAGGTCCCTCCGCGGAGGGCTCCCCGGGGGTTCCGGGACGTTCCGTCACGGGATCAGGAGCCCCCTCAGGCTGTCGTCGAGTTTGTCGAGGTGCAGGGTCTCGCCGCGCGCGACGGCGTAGAAGTGCGGTTCGCGCTGCACGTCCCCCGTGCGGTCGAACTTGAGCGGACCGGTCACGCCTTCGGCGTCGGTCGCCAGCAGCGCCTCCCGGATCTCGCCCGCCGTCGCCATGCGGGTCTGGCGGATCGAGTCGGCCAGCACGCGCATCGCGTCGTAGCCGTAGGCCGCCCAGACGGTCGGCGGCTCGTTGAACTTTTTCTGGTACGCCGCCACGAACGCCTTCACCTGCGGGTCGTCGCCCTCGAGGTGGAACGCGGCCTGCGGGAAGACCAGCTTCTCGGCGGCCTTGCCGGACGCCTGGATGATCCGCGGCGTCACCGACGACGGCGCGAGCTTGATCCCGTCGTAGCCGGCGACGGCGAGCGCCTGCAGCATCAGCCCGACCTGGTCCTCCCAGCCCGCCAGGTAGACGGCCGGGATCTTCGCCTCGACCAGTTTCTGCGCGAGGGCGCCCGCGGAGGCCTGGTCCAGCGGCAGCTCGAAGTTCTCCCGCAGCTCGACCTTGCCGTCGTTGAGCTCGAACTGGCTCGAGAACGAGTCGGCGATGCCGCGGCCGAACGGCTCGTTCTGGGCGAACACGGCCGCGCGATCGATGTCGAGCTTCTGCAAGAGCGACGTCATCGAGCGGACCTCGGTGTCGTCCGAGGGATACGTGCGGTAGAACCAGCCGCCGCCGATCGCCGTCAGCCGCGCGCTCGAGGCCGTCGGGCTGAGCAGCAGCAGCTCCTTGTCGATGACGTACGGCATGATGCCCTCGGCCACGTTCGAGGTGACTGCGCCGATCAGCGCGTTGACCTTGTCCTTCGTGGCGAGGTCCTCGGCCGCCTGCCTGGCCTTCTCGGGGTCGCTGCCGTCGTCGCGGAAGTCGACCTTCAGCTCGCGGCGTTGCGGGAAACCGCCCTTCGCGTTGGCCTCCTCGAGGGCGAGCTCGATCCCCTTGCGGGCCTGCTTGCCGTACTCGGACGCGGGGCCCGTCTCGGAGACGAGCCCGCCGACGACGATCGGCGCGGGTTTGCCGCACCCCACGGCCCACACGAGCACCAGCGAGAGGAGGACCACCAACCAGACGCGACAAAAAGCCGGGGCGACAGAACCGGGGCGCATGGTCATCTGACCCTCCCGGCGGTGGGCCCCACGGTTCCGGCCGTTTCAGCGCCGCGACGATGCGTCGGTCAGGCGGCCTGCGCTCCGTCCGCGACGCCCCGGGAGCGGGAGGAGGGCCGCATCGTCACGCCGGCCCGGCACCGCGACTCGCCGCTCCCTACAGGGCCCGTTCCGCCGCGGTGATGCGTGCAACCTGCTTGGCGATGCGCAGGCGCAGCACCACCTCGTCTCCGGCCGGAATCTCCGTCCTGAGTTTACCCCCAAGCTCCTCGAGCTTGCGCCGGGCGCGGTCCTTATCGACTTCCTCGGCGCGTTCGGCGGTCTCGGCCAGGACGGTCACCCGCTCCGGCCCGACCTCCGCGAAGCCACCACTGATCGCGAGCGTTTCCTGTTTACCCAGGGCCTTGACCACGGCAACCCCCGGGCCGAGCGCCGCCAGCAGCGGGGCGTGGCCCGGGAGGACCCCGAACGAACCCTCGGCGCCGGGAAGGATGACCTCGTCCACGTCCTTGGCCAGGACGCGGCGCTCGGGCGTCACGATCTCGAGGTGCAGCTTCTCCGGGAGGGGCATGGTCAGCTCGCCGAGCGGATCTTGGCCGCCTTCTCGATGGCCTCGTCGATGTTGCCGACCATGTAGAACGCCTGCTCGGGCAGGTCGTCGTGCTTGCCGTCGACCACCTCGCGGAACGAGCGGATCGTGTCGGCCAGCTCGACGTAGCGCCCCTTGAGGCCGGTGAACTGCTCGGCCACGAAGAACGGCTGCGAGAGGAAGCGCTGCAGCTTGCGCGCGCGGGCGACCGTCATCTTGTCGTCCTCGGACAGCTCGTCCATGCCGAGGATCGCGATGATGTCCTGCAGCTCCTTGTAGCGCTGCAGGATCTGCTGGACGTCGCGCGCCGTGCGGTAGTGCTCCTCGCCGAGGATGCGCGGGTCGAGGATGCGGCTCGTCGAGGCCAGCGGGTCCACGGCCGGGTAGATGCCCAGCTCGGAGATCTGGCGCGAGAGGTTGGTCGACGCGTCGAGGTGGGCGAACGTCGTCGCCGGCGCCGGGTCGGTGTAGTCGTCGGCGGGCACGTAGATCGCCTGCACCGAGGTGACCGAGCCCTTGCGCGTCGAGGTGATGCGCTCCTGCAGCTCGCCCATCTCCGTCGCCAGCGTCGGCTGGTAGCCGACGGCGCTCGGCATGCGGCCGAGCAGGGTGGACACCTCGGCGCCGGCCTGCGTGAAGCGGAAGATGTTGTCGATGAAGAGCAGCACGTCCTGCCCCTCGGTGTCGCGGAAGTACTCCGCGATCGTGAGGCCGGAGAGCGCGACGCGCAGGCGCGCGCCGGGCGGCTCGGTCATCTGGCCGTAGACCAGGGCGACCTTCGACTTGTCGGGGTCGCCGGCGACCATCACGCCGCCTTCCTGCATCTCGACCCAGAGGTCGTTGCCTTCGCGGGTGCGCTCGCCGACGCCGGCGAACACGGAGAAGCCGCCGTGCTTCATGGCGACGTTGTGGATCAGCTCCTGGATCAGAACCGTCTTGCCGACGCCGGCGCCGCCGAAGAGGCCGGTCTTGCCGCCCTTCGTGTACGGCTCGAGCAGGTCGACGACCTTGATGCCGGTCTCGAACATCTCGACCGACGGGTTCTGCTCCTCGTAGGTCGGGGCGTGGCGGTGGATCGGCCAGTGGTCCACGGCCGCCACCGGGCCCAGCTCGTCCACGGGCCGGCCGAGCACGTTCAGCACCCGGCCGAGCACGGCCTTGCCGACCGGCATCTTGATCGGCGCGCCGGTGTCGACGACGGGGGTGCCGCGCACCATGCCGTCGGTCGGCTCGAGCGCGACGGTGCGGACGCGGCCCTCGCCGAGGTGCTGCTGGACCTCGAGCATCACGTCGATCGGGACGCCCGTCTCCTTGCCGTCGTCCTTGACGTGCAGCGCGGTGTAGACGTCCGGGAGGTGGCCGGCGGGAAACTCGACGTCCACGACCGCGCCGATGACCTGGATGACCCGACCTTCGAAAGCCATGTCGTTCTCCGTGTGACGCCGGGCGGACCATCGCGCTGCGCGCGAGGCCCGCCCCTACATCCCGCTGTCCTGCACCAGGGCGGCCATCGCGCTGCGCGCGAGGCCGCGGCCCTACACATCAGTTGATAACGCGGCCCATTCAGCCCAGCGACTCGGCGCCGCTGACGACTTCGATGATCTCGGTGGTGATCGCGGCCTGGCGCATCCGGTTCATCAGGAGCGTCAGCTTGCCGATCATCTCGCCCGCGTTGCGGGTCGCGTTTTCCATGGCGCTCATGCGCGCGCCGTGCTCGGCCGCCTGCGACTCGAGCAGCGCCCGCCACAGCCCGAACGCGACGAAGCGCGAGAGCAGCTGGCCCAGCTGCGCGTCGGGGGCGGGCTCGTAGAGGTAGTCGACGCCGTGCTGGCGCGCGGCCTCGGTCTCCTCGCCGGCCACCTTCGACAGCGGCAGCACGGGCGCGACGACGACCTTCTGCGACATCACCGAGCGGAACTCGTTGTAGGCGATGTAGACCGCATCCGTCTCGCCCGCGAGGAAGCGCCGCTCCATCTCCTTCGCGTGCTGCTGCGCGAACGCGAAGGTCATGCCGCGATAGACGTCGGTGTAGCTGGCCGCGACCTGCGCCTGCGGGCGCCGCTTGAAGTAGTCCTGCGCCTTGCGCCCGATCAGGGTCAGCCGGACGTTCGCGCCTTCGTCCGTGCGCGCGCCGCGCCAGTGCTCCGCCGCGCGCAGGATGTTGGTGTTGAACGCGCCGGCGAGGCCGCGGTCGCCGGAGATCACGTAGAGGTCGATGTCGCGGACCGGCCGCACCTCGAGCAGCGGGTGCAGCGCCTGGTCGGCGCGGACGCCGATCTGCCCGAGCACCCGCCGCAGGGCCTCGCTGTACGGGCGCGCGGCGAGCATCGCCTCCTGCGCCCGGCGCAGCTTGGCGGCCGAGACCATCTTCATCGCGCGCGTCAGCTGCGCCGTGTTCTTGACCGAGCGGATGCGGCGCCGCAGGTCGCGGATGTTGTTGCCGCCCATCGGGTCGTCAGCTCCCGATCAGCGCCAGGAACTGCGCGCGGAACTCGTCAAGGGCCTTGCGCAGCCCCTCGACGATCTCGTCGTCCAGCTTCTTGCGCTCGCGCAGCAGGGCGAGCAGGTCGGCGTGGCGGCCGTCGAGGTGGTCGTAGAGCCGGGCCTCGAAGTCGCGCGCCTTCTCGACCGGGACCTGGTCGAGGTACCCGGAGGTCGCGGCCCAGATCAGCGCGACCTGCTTCTCGACGGCGATCGGCGAGTACTGCGGCTGCTTGAGGATCTCCTGCAGCCGGCGGCCGCGGGCCAGCTGGGCCTGCGTCGCCTTGTCGAGGTCCGAGCCGAACTGCGCGAAGGCCGCGAGGTCGCGGTACTGCGCGAGGTCGAGGCGGAGCGTGCCGGCGACCTTCTTCATCGCGGGCACCTGCGCCGAGCCGCCGACGCGGCTGACCGACAGGCCGGCGTTGATCGCGGGCCGGAAGCCCGAGTAGAAGAGGTCGGCCTCGAGGAAGATCTGGCCGTCCGTGATCGAGATCACGTTCGTCGGGATGTAGGCCGAGATGTCGCCGGCCTGCGTCTCGATGATCGGCAGCGAGGTCAGCGAGCCGCCGGTGCCGGGGACCTTGCGGACCTCGTGGCCGGCGCCCAGCTCCTTGGCCTTGTGCTTCGCCTGCTCGTTGCCGAGCACGCCGAGGTAGACCTGCCCGTCCACGCCGTCCTTCGTGTCGGCCGGCGCGCCCGCCTTCACGATGACGTAGCTCTCGCGCAGCTTCGCGGCGCGCTCGAGCAGGCGCGAGTGCAGGTAGAAGACGTCGCCCGGGTAGGCCTCGCGGCCCGGCGGGCGGCGCAGCAGCAGCGACATCTCGCGGTACGCGGCGGCGTGCTTCGACAGGTCGTCGTAGATCGTCAGCACGTGCTCGCCGCGGTCGCGGAAGAACTCGCCCATCGCGCAGCCGGCGAACGGGGCGAGGTACTGCATCGGCGCGGGGTCGGACGCGGCGGCCGAGATCACGATCGTGTGCTCGAGGGCGCCGTACTCCTCGAGGGTCTTCACCACGTTGGCGATCGTCGACTGCTTCTGGCCGATCGCAACGTAGATGCAGATGACCCCCTGCCCCTTCTGGTTGATGATCGTGTCGAGCGCGACGGCGGTCTTGCCGGTCTGGCGGTCGCCGATGATCAGCTCGCGCTGGCCGCGGC
>JADHED010000374.1_pt1 | contig 56031 bp, 47 predicted proteins | sample 8952041 | NCBI WGS metagenome assembly JADHED01 (sample SAMN16124423, study PRJNA663239) | bioreactor sludge metagenome | isolation source: sludge (control) | place: India:Bengaluru | collected 2018-09-08 | reverse complement strand
GCTCCGCGAGGTCGACTCCTCGTCCCTCCTTGCGCTCGACCGTGATCCCTCGGCCGGAACACACTGTCGGGCCCGGCGTGCATGGTCAGGCCCTGATGACCCCCGACGGGCCTGGCCCGAAGGGTGGAGCCCGCACGATGCGGTGAGAAGGGCGGGCTCCGCGCCATCCGCGGGCCGACCGATCGCGCGCTCCCCCGGAGCCCGCTCCCACGTCGTCTGCGGCGACGTGGAGGTCGGCCAGGGCCGCATCCCGCCCCGCTTCCTTCGTGAGCCTCGGCGGCAGAGCCGCGAAGGCTCAGGAAGGCAGCGATCGCCGCGAGGTCCGGCCCGGACCGCGCGGGGCACCGGGAACGTCGGACTAACCCGCGCCCGCTCCGAAGCGACCGTCCACCACGGTCCTGAGCCACTGCTCGCACTCGAAGGCGTTCCACAGGATCTGCGCCGAGCCGTCCTCCCCGGCGACGAGACGATCCCGCGCCCGGGCGAGGAATGCCGGGTCCAGGATCCCCCGCTGCCGGAGCGAGGAGGCCAGGAGCGTGTCCCCGAGCGTCTCGGCCAGGGGGCCCCGCAGCCAGTCGGCCGTCGGGGCCGCGAAACCGACCTTGTCCGTCCGCCGCCGCACCGCCTCGGGGACGCTGCCGCGCAGGGCCCGCCGGAGCACCCGCTTCGTCAGGCCGCCCGAGAGCTTCTCCTCGTCCGGGAGGGCGTCCACGTACTCCACGAGGCGATGGTCGAGGAACGGCAGGCGGACCTCCCGCGAGAACGCCATGCTGTTGCGGTCCGCGTAACGCAGGAGGTGCGGCAGCATCCGCTCCCGCTGCGCGTCCCGAAGGCTCTGCCGCAGCCCCCGCGGCGGCGAGGGCAGGGGCACCGCGGCCGCCCGCGCGAACTCCGCGTCGAGCCACGGCGGAGCGGGGGGCCCGGTCACGCGCCGGATCGCGGTGACGGCGCGGCCGCGCCCCGCGGCGAACAGGCGCCGCCGGGCCGAGCCCGCGCCATGCACGAGGTCGTAACCGCGCGTGCCGTCGAGCACCCCGCCGAGGCGGAGGCCCCGGAGCCACGACCACCAGAGGTCGTCGAAGAACGTGTGGTAGCCCGCGAACACTTCGTCGGCGCCCTGTCCGTCGAGCAGGACGACGACCCCCCGGCGCTGTGCCTCCCCCATGACGCGCCACTGCGAGTAGATGCCCGGGCCCCCCGTCGGCTCCTCCTGCGTCAGGAGGACCCGGGGCAGGTCGTGGAGGAGGTCCTCGCCCCGCGGTTCGACGCGGTGCGCGTCGAGTCCGGCGTACTCCGAGACCTCCGCCATCCAGCGCCCCTCGTCCACGGCATGGCCCGGAAAGCAGGCCGAGAAGGCCGCCGGCCGGCCCGCGGGGCCCGCCGGCCCGTTCCCCCGGAGGCGCGCCACGGCGCACGCCACCGCCGTGGAGTCGATCCCGCCGCTGAGGCTCGTCCCCACCGGGACGTCGCTGCGGAGACGGAGTCGGACGGAGTCCTCGAACAGCCGCCCGGTCTCCTCCGCGTGTTCCCGGGCGCCGCCGGGCGGCCTTGCGGGGCGATCGGGGAGCGCCCAGTACCGGCGGAGGGTGATCCTCCCGTCGCGCCAGAGGAGGCCATGCGCGGGCGGGACCTGCCGGATGCCCTCGAAGAACGTCTCCCGCGACGAACCCGCGTGTCCGTAGGTCAGGAAGGCGTAGAGCGCCGCCGGGCGCGGGCGCAGCGGCGCGGGCGCTGCGACGGCGAGCGCCCGGATCTCCGAGGCGAACCGGAACTCCCCGGTTCCGTCTTCCGCGTAGTACAGGGGCTTCTCCCCGAACCGGTCCCGCGCCGCGAAGAGGGTGCGGTCCCGGCGGTCCCAGACCGCGAATGCGAACATGCCGTTGAGGCGCGGCAGGATGCCCGGACCGAGCAGCGCGTACCCTTCGAGCAGAACCTCGGTGTCGCTGCGCGAGCGGAAACGAGCCCCGATGCTCTCGAGGGCGCCCCTCAACTCCACGTGGTTGTAGATCTCCCCGTTGAAGGCGATCACGTACCGGCCCGAGGAGTCCGCCATGGGCTGCGCGCCGGCGGGCGTGAGGTCGATGACCGCAAGGCGCCGGTGCGCCATGGCCAGAGGCCCGTCCGCGAAGAACCCCGCCCCGTCGGGCCCGCGATGCGCGAGGGAATCACCCATCGCCCGGACGCGTCCCGCGTCGGGTGGTCCCGCCAGCGAGAGTATTCCGGCGATCCCGCACATCCGGGGGGTCCCGAGGGGAGGATAGCATCCGGGCCGGCGGCGTCCAATCGCGATGCCGCGGCCAGCCTGCTACAATCCGCGCGACATCATGAGCCGAATACCCCTGATCCTGGCCGCCGCCGTCCTCGGCCTCGCCGCCGCCGCGTCGGGCGCCCCGGAGGCCTCCCCTCCCGTCTCCCCGTCCCGCGTGTTCGTCATCCCGATCGACCGGGAGATCGACGACACGCTGGCCGCCTCCGTGGAGCGCCGGATCGCCGTCGCCCGCGAGGCCGGGGCGGACTTCATCGTGTTCGACGTGGACTCCCCCGGAGGACTCGTCTCCTCCTCGATCGACATCGGTGACCTGCTCTACGCCCTGGACCTGCCCAACGCGGCCCTCGTCCTCGAGGGCGCCTACTCCGGGGCGGCGCTCGTGTCGCTCGCCGCCCGGCGGATCGTGATGGCGGAGGGCGGGATCATCGGCGACTGCCAGCCGATCCTCATGAGCCCCCAGGGCGGCTACGAGGTCGTCGGCGAGAAGGCCCAGTCCCCGCTGCGCGCCATCTTCCGCAAGTACGCGGAGCGCAACGGCTATCCCGTGCGACTGGCGGAAGCCATGGTCTCCGAGGAGATGGAGGTCCGCCGGGTCGCCTTCTTCGACGGGACGGCGGACTACCTCCTGCCGGACGAGATCGCGGAGGCGGCACAGAAGCGCGGAGGCGTGCAGGAGCAGAGGGTCGTGGAGCGCGCGGACCAGCTCCTGACCATGCACGCGCGGGAGGCTTTCGAGTTCGGCTTCTGCGGGCCCCCCGTCAAGGACCGGGCGGAGGCGTACGCCCGCCTGGGCTTCTCCGAGGCGCAGGTCACCGTGCTGGCGGAGACATGGGCGGAGGAGGCATCCCGCTTCCTCCTCTCGATCAAGTCGATCCTGTTCCTCCTCGGGATCGTGGCGCTGTGGATGGAACTGAAGGCTCCCGGGTTCGGCATACCGGGCATCATCGCCATCGTCGCCTTCGCCCTGTTCTTCTCCGCCTCCGCGATCGCGGGGATCTCCGGCGAACTGGAGATCGTCATCTTCGTCGCCGGCGTCGCACTCCTCGCGCTCGAGATCCTCGTGATCCCCGGGTTCGGCCTCGCGGGGGTCGCCGGGATCGGCTGCATCCTCGTCAGCCTGTACATGGGCTCCGTGAAGTACGCGTTCCCCGGGAGCGACCGGCCATGGGACACGAGCGGGCTCTCGCGGTTCCTGCTCGAGTTCGGAGGGGCCTTCCTCGGCGCCATCGTCGCGGCGATGTTCGTCGCCCGCCTCCTGCCGAAGACGCCCATCGGGCGCCGGATCATCCTCGCCCCCGCTGGCGCCGGCGGCGGGGCCCCGCCGTCGGGTGCCGCCGCCATCGCGGCCCGGGGCGCCGAGGGCCTCGTCGGCCGGACCGGGACCGCCCTCACGACCCTCCGGCCGGCGGGACGCATCGAGATCGACGGAGAACCCCTCGACGCGGTGACCGAAGGCGGATGGATCGACCGCGGAAGCACCATCCGCGTGTATAAGGTCGAAGGGAACTCCATCGTGGTGAAGAAGGACTGATCTTGGAAGTCACGTTCGCCGTCGTCCTGCTCGTCGCGTCGATGGGCCTCGTGCTGCTCGAGGTCTTCGTCCCGTCGTTCGGCCTGCTGGCGATCACCTCGCTGGCGTGCCTCGTGGGCTCGCTCGTGCTGGCGTTCCGCGCCGGGACCACCTTCGGCTTCGCGCTGGCCGCCGTCGGCGCGGTGGGCATCCCGGCCATCCTGTTCTTCGGCTTCCGGCTCCTGCCGCGCACGAGGCTCGGCCGGCACCTGATCCTCAGCGGCCCCGGGGCCGGCGCGCCGCCGGCCGATCCCCCCGCCGGGCACCTCGGCCGCACCGGCCTGACGATCACCCGCCTGCGCCCCAGCGGCCTCGCGGTGTTCGGCGACGACCGGATGGACGTCATCACCCGCGGCGAGCTCCTGGAGCCCGGGACGCGCGTGACGATCATCGACTGCACCGCCAATCGCATCGTGGTCCGGGCGGAGGGCGATCCTCACCCGGCCGCGCCAACGGAGGTCTGACCATGAACACGCTCTGGCTCCTCGCCGCGGCCGTCCCGAAAGGGAGCGAAGGCGGCGACGTCCTCATGTGGGTGGGGATCATCGTCGTCTGCCTCATCCTCCTCATCATCGGGTTCCTCTTCGTCACGTACATCGGCCTCTACATCCAGGCCTATCTGGCCGGGGCCCGCATCTCCTTCCTGCAGATCGTGGCCATGCGGCTGCGCCGCGTGAACCCCGCGGTCATCGTGCAGGCCAAGATCATGTGCGTGCAGGCGGACATCCCGCTCGAAACGCGGGCCATCGAGTCCCACTACCTCGCCGGCGGCAACGTGCCCAACGTCGTCCGGGCCCTGATCGCCGCCGACCGCGCGGGGCTGGGCCTCGACTACCGCACGGCGTGCGCCATCGACCTCGCCGGGCGGAACGTCCTCGAGGCCGTGCAGACCTGCGTGAACCCCAAGGTCATCGACTGCCCCGACCCGCGCAAGGGGCGCGAGACCCTCGACGCCGTCGCCCGCGACGGCATCCAGCTCCGCGCCAAGGCTCGCGTGACCGTGAAGACCCACCTGCCACGGCTCGTCGGCGGCGCCACCGAGGAGACGGTCATCGCCCGAGTCGGCGAGGGCATCGTCTCCGCGATCGGCTCCTCCGAGACCCACAAGATGGTCCTCGAGAACCCCGACCGCATCAGCAAGGCCGTGCTCGACAAGGGCCTCGACTCCGGTACGGCGTTCGAGATCGTGTCCATCGACGTGGCGGACGTGGACGTGGGCGACAACATCGGCGCCCGCCTGCAGGCCGACCAGGCCGAGGCCGACAAGCGGGTCGCGCAGGCCAAGGCCGAGGAGCGCCGCGCCATGGCGGTGGCGCTGGAGCAGGAGATGCTGGCCGAGGTCCAGGCCAACCGGGCGAAGGTCGTCCTGGCGGAGGCCGAGATCCCCCTCGCCATCGCCGAGTCGTTCCGCTCCGGCAACATCGGGATCATGGACTACTACCGCCTGAAGAACATCCAGGCCGACACCGACATGCGGCACTCCGTGGCCGGGCAGGGCCTGCCCCGGCCGCCGTCCGGCAAGGAAGGGTCCTAGCGTTGGAGAACGTCAACCTCGGCGACCTCGTCTACCTTCTCATCCTCGTGGTGATCGTCATCGCCACGCTGGTGCGGAAGCTCATCGAGAAGGCCACGCGGCGCGAGGACGGGAAGAAGATCGACCTGAAGGAGGCCGTCCGCGAGCAGCTCCGGCGGTACATGGGCGAAGCGGACGGCCCCTTCCCCGGACCCGTGCTCCCGCGCCCCTCGCCGCCTCGGGAGCCGGAGCCCGCGGACGCGCCCGAGCCGGCGTCGCCCGCCCCGCCGTCCTCCCGGCCGGGGCGGAGGGCGCCGTCGGGCACCGGGGAGCCCATCCCGGAACCGGCCGCGGCGAAGGCGCAACCCGCGGCCGCTCCGGCGCGGCTGACCGCCACCGCCGCCGCGCGCTCCCGCACCGGAGGGCGGAGCGCTCCTTCGCACAGCGAACTGGCGCGGGCCATCGTGCTCGCGGAGATCCTCGCCCCACCGGTCTCGGAGCGGCACGTCGAGCGGACGGTCTGACGCGCGGGCCTACTCGAAGGTGCGGACCAACCGCTCCCAGTCCCTCCGGGTGTTGGCGCCTATCGTCCGGGCGGTGAACGAGAGCCCCTCCTCGCAGTCCGAGACGTGCTGGGCGAGCAGGCCCCGCAGGTGGCCGAGGAACCGTCCTTCGGTCTCTACCACCTCCACGGGGTGGAGGGCACGGTGCAGGTCCGAGGAGGCGCCGCTCGAGGCGCAGCCCGCGACGAGCGGGATCAGCCAGAGGACGTGCCGGAGCCGGGGCATGGCGGGATCCTAGCCGAAGGCGCCGCCGGCGTCAATCCGCCGCGGCCGGCGCGGGGGTGCCGGCGCCATCCGCCCCGTCCATGCGGACGATCCGGTGGGCGCGCGCCGCCATCCGCTCGTCGTGCGTGACGAGGAGCATCGCCTGCCCCCGGCGCTCGTTGAGGCCCCACAGAGCGCTCTGGACGCTCACGCTCGTCGACGGATCTAGGTTCCCCGTGGGTTCGTCGCAGAGCAGGACGGCGGGGTCGTTCATCAGGGCGCGGGCGATCGCCACCCGCTGCCGTTCGCCGCCCGAGAGTTGCGAGGGCCGGTGGCGCAGACGGTGCGAGAGCCCCACTTCCGCGAGGATGTCCACCGCCTTCTGCCGGAACCGCCGCCGCTGCTTCAGCCACGCGGAGGTGCCGGAGCCGATCATGCTGGGCAGCATGACGTTCTCCACGGCGTTGAGTTCCGGGATGAGGTGGTAGAACTGGAAGATGAAGCCGAACACCCGGTTCCGCCGCTCCGCGCGCTGGCGGGCGGGGAGCGCGAAGAGGTCTTCGCCGCGGAAGCGGACCGTCCCCTCGTCCGGGGTGTCGAGCAGGCCGAGCAGGTGCAGGAGGGTGGACTTCCCGACCCCCGACGCCCCCACCACCGCCACGATCTCCTTCTCTCCGAGGGTCAGCGACACCCCGCGGAGGACCCGGATCAGCTCCGAGCCCATGACGTAGGACTTGTGCAGGTTCTCGACCGCGAGGAGCGGCTCACTCATAGCGCAGCGACTCCACGGGGTCGAGACGGGCCGCCTTCAGCGCCGGCAGGATCGCGCCGAGCAGCGCCACGACGAGCGCCATGACGCTGACCGTGATGACTTCCATGGGGATGATGCGCGTGGGGATCTCCGAGAACAGGTAGATGTTCTGCGGGAAGGGCTCCCAGCCGAAGAGGCGGTTGAGGAACTCCTTGATGCCGTTGATGTTCTTGACGAAGAGCAGGCCCAGCCCGAGCCCGCCGAGACCGCCGACCACGCCGACCATCAGCCCGTTCACGAGGAAGATCCGCATCACGCCGCCCGTCGTCGCGCCCAGCGCCTTCAGGATCCCGATGTCGCGGGTCTTCATGGTCACGATCATCGAGAGGATCGAGAAGATCATGAAGCCGGTCACGACGAAGGCCATGCCGGCGATGATGGCGATCAGGCCCTTCTCGTTGTTGATCGCGCTGAGGAACGCCCGCCGCTCGTCCTCCCAGGTCAGGACCGAGTACGGGAGAAGATAGGACGGCCAGGCCGTGCCCGGCTTCACGGTGCGGGCGAAGACCTCCGCCCGGCGGTCCACGAGAAGCTGTTTCACCGCGGTCTTCTGCCCCTCGTAGTCCTTCAGTTCCACGCGGATCTCGGCGGGATCGAGCGAGTACTGGAAGAACTTCTTCGCGTCGCGCCGGTCCATGTAGGCGGTGTGCTGGTCGAGTTCCTGGTTCCCCGACTCGTAGATGCCGGTGACGCAGAAGTCCATCTGCTCCGCCCGGTACCGGCGCTCGTCGTCGGTGCGCACCATCGTCGTGAGGTAGATCCGGTCGTACTCCGCGCGCGGCGTTCCGTCCTCCGCCGGGGGCAGCCGGCGGGGCCGGCGGACGCCGAGCCGCTCGGCCAGAGGGCGCCCCAGGATGACGCCCGCCCGGTCGTCCCAGCGCGGGTTGTAGACGCGGAACGGCGCCTCCACGTCCACCGTGGACGGCTGCCACTCCGCCCGCGGCTTGCCCTTCTCCCGCCACATGAGGTAGTCGCGGAACGAGGAGACCTGGGCCTCCAGCCCCGCGTCGACGCCGAGGACCATGGCCCCGTCCATCATGGCCCCGCGCTCGACGTCTCCCGGGCGGGCGGCCGGCGGGATCTCCGCCACGAGGCAGAACGTCTTCAGGTGCGGAGAGACCGCCGTGACCCCGTCCACCGACATCAGGACCTCGCGCCACTTCTCGAAGTCGCTCTCGTAGTTGACGCGGATGATGAGGTCGGACAGGGTCCCGCGCAGGGTCGCCCGCAACTGGGCCTGGAACCCGTCCATCACCGAGAGGATCACGATGAGGGCCATCACCCCCAGCGTCATGCAGACGACCGGGATGATGTTGATGAGGCGGGACCGGAAGTAGCGCAGGCTCAGGAAGATCTTGTACATGGGTGACCCGACGGCCGGCGGCCCATTCTAGGCCCGCCGCGACGAACACCAAGCCTTACCGCACGCCGTCACGGGCGCATCACGCCGCGGGAAATCCCTTCAGGCCCCCGCGGCCCCGCGCCGATCACGGGGACGAGGCTGGCATGCGCCCACGGCTCTCCGCAATCGCATCCCGGGACGGCGACGCCGGTGCGTCCGCACCGGAGGCCGCCGTCGTCTCGTCGCTGATCGTGTCCTTCCACAAGGCGCTCAAGGCCTTCCGGCTCTATCCCGCGGAGCATCCGGCCCTGCTCGGGTTCACGGGCGACTTCCATCGGGAACTGGAGGAGATCCTCGCCCGCACCGATCCCCTGACCCTCCGCTTCGAGCAGACCCGCATCACTTGCGGCGGGGTGGTCGTCTACGAAGGGACGGACCGCGAGGAGAACCTGCCTTTCCGGCTCTTCATCCACGGCGTGCGGGAGTTCTCCTTCCATCGCGGAGTGCCGGCCGCCGAGACGGCGGCGCTGGCCCAGGTCCTGCACCGGACCCTCGGCGCCCGCACGGCGGTCGAGGACCTGCTCTCTCAACTCTGGGAGAAGGACTTCTCGTACATCACCTTCGTGGTCCTCGAGGACTTCCTCGAGGAGATGGACCAGCCCGAACTGACGCGCTATGTCGAGGAGGAGGCCCGGAAGGGACCCGAGGTGGGGTCGTTCCGCGCCACCATCCAGCCGGTGCTGAGCCGCCTGCTCCGGCAGGCCCGCCCCGGCGACCTGGCGGCGCTGCCGGGGATCTTCCATCTCGACTCCGCCGAGGACTCCCACGTCCGCGCCCTGATCGACGAGGAGCGCGGGCGGGATCTGCCGCGCGAGATGTCCGATCTGGCATTGGAGGTGGTCCGCGGAGGCGGCGGCGCGGACGCCGAGGAGATCCTGGCCCTCGTGTTCCGCGCCCTGCAGGGTTTTCTCGCGGACGGGGCCTTCCGCTCCGCCGCCAGTCTCGTCTCCGGGCTCTCCGCGCACGTGGAGCGGAGCGGCGACGCCGCCCTCAAGACTCTGGTCTCCTCGTCGTTCGCGAAAATGGACGCAGGCCGGATCCTCGCGGACATCCGCCCCTATCTCGTCCGCGTGCGGGAAGATGACCTCGACGACCTCGCGCGGGTCCTGTCCGCCATCGGCCCGGCCGCCCACTTCGCGGTGGCCGCCCTCCTCGACGAGGACGGGACCGAACAGGCGGCGCTGGGCCTTCTGCGCCGGGCCGGTCCGGCCTGCCTGCCCCTCGTCCTGAAGCGTCTCGAGAACGCGGCGCCGGCGAAGGCCGTCGCCTTGCTGCGCATCGTCGCCGAGGTCGGCGACGCGCGCGCGCTCAACGCCCTCGGCGGACCGTTGCGGCACGCCGACCCCGGGGTGCGGCACGAGGCGTGGCGCACGCTCCGTCGGGTCGGCACCGCGGACGCGTTCCCGCTCCTGCGGGAGATCCTCCTCGGTCCCGACCCGGACATGCGGCTCCTCGCGCTCGGCGCGCTCGATTCGCTGCCGCCCGTCTGCTACCGCGACGCACTGCTGAATCTGGCCGAGGACCCCCACTTCGCCGAGCGCGCTTTCGGCGAGCGGCGGGAGATCTTCGTGGCCCTCGGGCGGAACCGCGACCACGCGACGGAGGAGTTCCTCCTCCGCACTCTCCGCCGCCGGTCCCTGTTCCGGCGCCAGGCCATCGACGAACTCCGCGCCTGCGCCATCGCGGGCCTCGCCGTGCGGGGCACCGATCGCGCGCGCGACGAGATCCGCCGCTGCCTCAAGGACCGTTCCCGGATCGTGCGCCAGGCGGCAGCGACGGCTCTCGGCCTCATCACCACCCGCGTGGATTGACCGCCCGCCGCAGTGCACGGGCGACGGCCCTGCACCGAGGGACCGCCTCCCGCCGGGGACGCCCTGTTCCGCGGCCCCCGGTCGGGCCGGTGCGGGGGATCAGATGTCCCGCGTCACACCGGGGGCGCCGCCACGCCCGGTCCGCAGGGAGCGAGGAGGGGGCGCCACGGGCTGGTGGCAACCGACGAGCGTGGGCCCGTTGCGCCGGAGCCGCGGAGGTTCACGAGGGCAGCGGGGCGGGTCGCGGCCCTGGCCGACCTCCACACCGCACACGACGACGTGGGAACGGGCTCCGGGGGAGCCCGCGATCGGGCCGCCCGCGCGTGCGGCGGACTCCCGACCCACCACGCTAGACCGTGAGGGCCGGGTCCTTCCCCTGTGCCTCGGCAGCGGCGGGCGCGGTCTCGGGCAGGACGGTGTCCGCCACCGGCGGCGGTGAGGCCTCGAGCCGGTACTCCCCCAGGATGGCGGAGACCCGTTCCAGGCGTTCGAGAACGTCCGGTCCGCCGTCGGTCCCGGTCTCTTTCCCGGCGCGGATCCCCGCGATCGCCGCACCGACGTCCTCGCGCAGGGACACGAAGTCGGCCCGGATCGGCGCCACCATGTCGTTCCACGATTCCGCGAGTTCGTTCAGGTAGTCGCCCTTGCGGAGGTGAACGTCGATGGACAGGTCGCCGGCGGCGGCGGACTCCATGGTCTTGCGGAGGCGGTACACGGGCCCGGCGATCCGGTGGGAGATCAGGATGCAGTGCAGGGCGAGGCAGGCGAAGGTCAGTCCCAGGGGCAGCAGCAGCTGCTCCACGAAGACCACGATCCGCGTCGTCGCCGCGGTCATGGCCTCCTCGCTTCCTCCGGCGAGCAGGACGATGAGGAAGGGCGCGAAGACCGCCATCAGGTAGAAGAGCACCAGGTAGCTGGCGAGACAGAAGATGATCCGGAAGGAGATGCCCAGCTGGAACTTCCGGTCCACCAGCACCCGACGTCGGCGGAACGTGTTCATTCACCATCTCCCCGGCCGAGAGATCGGCCCGCACGGAGCGACATGCCTTCCCGGTCATCGGACGGGCATGGACCGGCGCTTGAGGGGATTCAGCGGACCGCGGGAGGCAGGGAATCGAGCGAAGCGACGAGACCCCCGAGGCCGGCCAGGAGGTCCTCGAGGCGCCGGGCGAACTCGCCGCGCATGGACAGCAGCTCCGCCTGCCCCTCCGTCAGGAGCGTCAAGGCTCCGTCTCTCGACTCCCGCAGCGAGTCGAGGGTGCCCGCCAGCCCGGTCAGGCGGCGGGACAGGGCGTCGAGGCGGTCCCGGACCGCGTCACCCTCCGCCTCGGCCGCCAGGACCTCCCGCAGGATCTCCACGGCACCCTTGCGCGGAGCCGTGACGGGCTCGTCGCGCGCCAGGAGGAAGCCGCCGAGGATCCCGGCCACCACGAGGGCGATCGTCAGCCGGCGCCGCGGCTTCACGCGAGCCTCGCGGCAGGACAGGCACAGCACCCGGCCGTCGCCCTCCAGCGCCTCGCCGGACTCCACCCCGAAGACCGGAACGCTGACCTGGCAGCGGTCGCAGAAATACAGTTCGACGCGCCCTTCCGCGGACGGTCCGGCCCGGCAGCGGGCGCAGAGCACCAACCCGAAGACCTCTACCGCCTCCCCCTTCTCGAGGGCCTCCGGCGCGACGGCCTCGCGACAGGACTCGCAGCGGAAGGGGCGTCCGCCCCGCGCCGGCCGGCGGGCGCGGCGGAGCGGAACGGGCACGTCCTGGCTGCCGTAGTAGAAGAGGTCCATGGCGTCCGTGGCCGCCGGCGCTTCCGGTGGCCGCCGTCCTGATGTACGCTTGCGGCATGCATCCGGTTCGGAGATTCTCGATCGTGGCGGCGCTGCTCGCTCTCGCGGCGGGGTGCGCGTCCGACCCGGCGCCCCTCCCCGCGCTCGATCTCCAGCCGGAGCCGCCCGCCCCGCGGGCGGTGCGGGAGCCGGGAGGCGGGTTCATCGGCTCCCCCGCGGACCGCCGGTTCCACCGGCTCGACTGCCCCCTGGCGGCGGACATCGATCCTGCCCGCCGGGAGCTCTGGGCCTCTCCGTACGAGGCGCTCGACGCCGGCTATTCGCCCTGCCGCCGGTGCGAGCCCATGCTCGGGTGGCGCTGACCTCAGGGGCCGTGAGGAGGTCCCGCGGGGCCCCGTTGCCGTCCTCGGGGCGAGCGGAGGCCAGGGAGACCGCGAGGCCGCTTCCCGCACCGAGACCGGCAGCCCTCCGGGCCGGGCGCGATGCGCTTAGCATCGCTCCGTCGCTCGCGCCTCGTCCCGGCGTGGCCCGCGCGGGACTTCCTCACCGCCTCTCACCGCAGGTCGAGATCGAGTTCGAGGTGCATCCCGACCTCGGCGGAGTTCCCGTCCGCCGAGATGGCGAGGTCCACGCTCACGTCGCAGGCGTTCTTCACGAGGACCCCCGTCTCCCGCTCGATGAACCCCACCCCCTTCATCGATGCGGAGATGTCCATGTCGAGGAGCCCCCCGAAATCGAGACCGGCCGAGTCGCCATCCACCTCGCCCGCGAACGAAACGACCGCGCAGTCGCGGCCCAGGTGCCGGCACATCCCCTGCACCCGGTAGGAGGACTCCATCCCCACGCGGCCATCCCCGCCGGTCGGGAGCGGGCCCAGAGGGAGGTCTTCCCGACAGGTCCACGTCTCGCCGACCCCGAGCTCCCGCCTCGGCACGCCGCTGCTGGCGCGGAACAGGTTGTCGGCCAGGGACGGGTCGCCCGAGATGACCTCCGGCGCTTCGACCGGCGCCCCCCACGGGTCGAGGTGGAGGATCGCCTCGAGGTCCCCGATGCCTGGTGGGGGCGAGAAGCCCGGCGGGGGCTCGCCGCCGTCCGGGCCCACGGCCGTCACTTCCTCCGTGCGGACCCGCAGGTCCGCGTTCCCCGCCTCGTCCACGGAGAGCACCTCGACCCACAGGGTGCCGCGCACCTCACAGGTCCCCTCCGGCAGCGCCCCGTCCATCCCGTCGCCGCGGGCCTCCACGGACAGGCGCAGGCGCAGGTCGTAGGCGAGCGTCTGCCCGGGGCGATACCGCGCCGCGAGCGTGAAGCGCCCGGCGCCGTCCTCGCTCGCTTCCCGGCACAGCCGGTCGATGCGGTCACCGCCCCGGAGCCGGGGCAGGGCGAACGCCACACCGACCGCGAGGATCGCGAGAAGCCCCCCGATGAGCCAGAAGCGGGACAAGCCGCCCAGGTCCCGCTCCCGCACGAGAAGCCCCGTGGGCAGCGCCACGGTCCCGGAACTCCGCGGGTCCGACGCGGGGGCGCACGCCGAACAGTAGTTCCGTCCACCGACTCTGTGGGCGTCCCGCAGCGGGTGGCTGCCCATGCAGCCGGCGCACACGAAAAAGCTCTCCCCGCGGACGACCGGTCGCGCCGCCTCGCGGGACCGGCCCGGCGTGGGCAGCGACGCGAGGTCCGGGGCCTCCTCCGTGCAGGCCGGCTCCGAATCCGAGGCCCACACGGGGCGGCCACACCCCCCGCAGAAGAAAGTGCCGACCTGCACCTCGGCGCCGCACTCCCGACACTCCATGGCCACCTCCGGAGACGCTGTACCCGCTCCCTATCGGACCCGTGGGGTGGCGGCCTTAGGCCAAAGCGGAAATGGAAAGGGCCGGGCGGTCGGAACCGCCCGGCCCTTCCACGCGATGCGGCGCGCTACAGGTTGAGCAGCGCGTCGCGGATCACCAGCGGCCTCACGCGGTAGTTGAAGTGCGAGAGGAGGCGGGGCAGACGGGGCATGGAGTCCCGGTCCACGAGGCATCCCAGCGCCGCGATGGCGAACGCCTTGTCCTCGTTCTTGGGGTTGCCCTCGATCATCTTCACGAGGGGGTTGACCGCCGAGCGATCGCCGATCATGCCGATGGCGATCGCCGCCGCGCCGCGAACCGTGCGGTGCGTGGGCTGCTCGATCGTCAGGGCATCGAGCAGGACGTCCAGGTCCTTGCGGTCGCCGAGGAGCCCGAGGGCCCAGCAGCAGGAACGCAGGATCTGCTCCTTGCCGCGATGGTCCTTCAACTCCTCGCGCAGGATTTCGCGCGCGCCCTGGTCGCCGAGAAGACCCAGGGCGAAGGCCGCGTAGCCACGGTAGTCGGGCGACCCGGTCCGCGACAGGATCTGCCGGAGATCCGGGATCACCTCGCGCATCTCGAGGAGGCCCGCGGCGATGAGCATCGCGGTGTGGTTCTCCTCCGAGAACTGCGTCCGCCCCTCTTCGCCGAGCGACTCCCGGAAGAAGGGGTTGGCGGCGTCCGATCCCAGCAGGGCCAGGCCCAGGGCGCCGTACATGGCGAGGTACTTGTTGGTCCGGACGGCCTCCGCGGCGTCCTTCAACTCGGTGGCCATCCTCTTCCAGAGCCCGTCGGCCGGGTCGAGGGCGCCGCCGATGCGGCCGAGGGAGACCGCCGCGAACACCTTGGGCATGGTCTTCCCCGCCTTGATCCCCTCCTTGCCGAGAAGGAGGTTCGCGACGTTCTTGTCCGCGAAATTCGCCAGCGCGAGGACGATGCCCGCCTGCACGCCCTCGTCGCTCTCCGAGGACAGCGCACGGCGCAGCCAGTTCAGCGCCTTCTCTCCGCCGATGCGGCCCAGGCCCTGGCAGATGAAGGCCTTCACTTCCTGGGGCGTCTGGTTGCGCACCAGCGGCGCCGCGAATTCGTCGACGATGCTGTCGTCGCCGAGCGCGCCGATGGCCGCCGCGATGCAGGCCGCGGAGTGGTACCCGTCGGCCCGCGACAGCGCCTCCTTGTAGGCCTTCAGCAGGGGCTGCAGAGCCTCCGGGCGACCGAGCAGGCCCAGCCCGAGGGCGGCGAACGCCCGACGCTCCGGCCGCGCGAGGGAGGAGATGAGCGGATCGAGGGCGGCCTTGTCGCGCGTGTAGCCGAGCGCGATGAGCGTGTCCTCGACGACGTCGGGGTCGGGGTCGTTGAGCCGCTGGACGATCGCGGGGATGCCCGCCGCGAGGCCGAGCTTGCCGAGTGCCATCACCGCCGCGTCGCGCACGAAGGACGACTCGTGCGTCGTGTACTTCACGAGGAGCGGCAGGACGGTCTTCTCCCTCTGCTCGTCCGTGACGGGGGCCCGCGAACGGTTCCCGAACGTCATGTACGTGAACGCGGAGTTCTGCCGGGAGATCTGCAGGCCCGCCGAGCGCGCCGCGAAGATCTGCTCGAGGAGCCACTCCTTGTTGTGCTCGAACCAGAAGGGCCAGTAGGCGAGGACGTCCTCCTGGGCCTTCTTGCCGCGGCCGGACGTCTCGCCGGAGCCGCCGAGGCCGCCGGTGGCGCCCCCGACGTCGGGCGCCTTGGCCGACCCGCCGCCGGAGCCGCCCTCGGTGGGAGGCGGGGCGCTGCTGCCGCCGTCCCCCGGAGGCGGGGTGGCCCCGCCGTCGCCGCCACCCTCGTCGCCGCCACCGGTGCCGCCCCCGGCGGATTCGCCGTCCGATCCGCTGCCGCCGCCGCCGGACTGCGTCGGCTTGTCGCTGCCCTTGGCCTCGGTGGAGACCTCGGGGTTGACGTTCTCCTTCAGGGTCGTGTTGTCCTCGAACGGACCACGATAGGCGCCGCCGAGGCGGTCGGCACGAGCCGGCCCGGAGAAGAGGACCAGCAAGGCGACCAGGACGCCCGCTGCCACCAGGAGCCTGCGCAACATCTCCGACCTCCTTATCCGAAGTCGTCGGGCGCGGCGGCGGGCGGAGGGTCAGGTGGATACCGGATTACCGGAATCTGAAACCCTCTTTCCGCCGGCGCGGGACTCACCCTCCCGCAAGTCACTGACAGTCAGCCTCTTGAGGAGGTGCCGGCATCCGCCGGCCTCTCCCGTCGGACACAGCACACGTCATGCCGAGTCCGCTCTCCCCGGATTATAGACTGTCCCGCCAGCGGGGTCGGTCGAAAAGCGCTGCTCTGGAATCTCTTCCAGGGACTGGAGCACGGGGAGGAGCTCCTCCGCCGGGATCCACCCGACGAGGACGATCTCGACGCGGCCGAGGACGACCGTCATCTCGACGCGCGTGGAGACGACCTTCTGTCGGACGACCCGCTCCTCCGCCTCCGCGGCCGCGGGCCGCTGCGTGAGCGTGAACCACGAGAGGCCGTCGCTGTAGATGGTCTGCTGCCCCGGCCCCCACCGCCAGGTCGTCACCTCCTCGAACCCCTCCGGCAGGTGGCGGGGGCGGTAGGCGAGGGCCACCGAGGTATCGGGGGCACGCACGGGGGGCTCCGGTTCCTCGGCGCTCGCCCGGCCGGCCGTCCGGGCCGGCGCGGGGACCAGGGTCCGGAAGCGTGACCGGAACGAGGGGCTGCCACGGTGGTCGCGGAACTCGCTGCCGAGGAGGAGCCCCGTCTCGTCGTCCACCACGAGTTCCACGGACGGACGCGAGGGGCGGCGCGCCAGGACCTCGAGGACCGTCGCCGCGCGACCCATGACCTCCTGGCGTCCGCGCTCCCGGACCTCGTAGTTGCGCTCCAGGAGGTCGATGTCCCGGAGCCACGAGAAGCGACCCGCGCGTTCCCGCCAGCGGCGGTGGCGACCCGTCGGCTCGCCCATGGTCTCGATCCACGTCGGGCCGTCGGGGTCGTGGTCGACGAACTGCCACTCGAACCGGGAGCGTTCGCCGAAGTACTCGATCTCCTTCGTCCCCTGGTAGGCGAGGGTCCGCTCGGCTTCCAGCATGCGGCGGAGGCGCCCTGCCCCGGGCGATCCCCCGTCGGGCTCGCCCGCGCAAGCGTTCAGGACAAGCAGCAGGGGTAGCAGCAGGAAGGCCGGGAGGCGCCGCGGGCGCCGGGCGTCATCGGCCGCGAGCGCCAGCACCCGGTTCCTCCCAACCCTCGAAGGCCGGTTCCGCGGGACCGTAGAGGATCTCCAGCGCCTCGGTCCCGGAAATGCCGGCTCCACCCGCCTCGCAGACGACGGCCAGCGGGATCGGCTCCCAGGCGGCCTCCGTGTGCAGGAGCAGGGCCCCTGCCGCGGCCGCGAGGAGGAGGAGGCACGCCGCGAGGAGCCAGGTGGCCCGCGGCAGACGACGCGACCGGGACGTCCGGCCCCCGAGGATCCGGGCCGCGAGCGCGGCCGGGGCCGTCTCGCGAGGCATCGCCCGCAGGAGGCGGGCCAGCGTCTCCGAGCGGGCCAGCGCGCGCCGGCACTCCGCGCACGCATCGAGGTGGTCCCGCAGCGGGGAATCCTGCGTGCCCGCCGCGAAGTCGAGCCGCCGCTCTAGCACGTCCTTGCAGTTCATGACCTGTCCCGGCGGTGGCCGGGCCCTCTTTCCGCGTATAGGACGCACCTCAGGTAGCCCAGGTTCCAAGGGAATCCGCAGGAGATCTGCACGTTGACAGGGGGAGCGGCGTGGGCCTAAGATCCCCGGAGAGGAGAGGACATGCCCGAGAACCTGCGCCGCAACGTACGCCGTACGGTCCGCCTGCCCGCGCGTCTGGAGTTCCCCTGGGGACACCTCCAGGGGCGCATCGAGAACATCGCCGAGGGCGGAGGGTTCTTCGTGACCGGCACCCTGGAGGGCGTCGTCGCTCTCGGCGACAGCGTGTTCGTCTGCCTCGGCGACTCTCCAGGCGCCGAGCGCCGGGTCCCGGCCGAGGTGCTGCGGATGGAGCGCTACTTCCACGAGGGCGACCTCTACCGGGCGTTCGCCCTGCGGTTCCGGGAGCCCCTGCCGGCCATCGAGGGGTGATCCTCACTCGATCCGGGTCGCATGCACCGGCTCGTCCGGCGGCGACCGGACGAAGCCCCGCAGCTCCGGATCGTCGATGCCCTCGATCTCCACCCAGAGCACTTCGCCGATCACGTGGTTCACGACCTTGAAGCGGTCGCCGGTGGCGAGCGTCCCCGCGCGCAAGGCGACGCGGTCCTCGGCGGAGATGCTCCCGCGCGCCTCCCGCCAGACGGGGATGGTCTCCTTTGCCCGGCTCGTGGCCCCGATGGCCAGCGCGCCGGCGACGCCGGCGTCCTTGTGCTCCGACTTGGCCGGACTCAGCGTCGAGCCGAGAACCGTGACGATGAGGGCGATCCCCGCCCCCACGAGCGCCAGAACGAAAAGGGTCTTCATGGCCGTTCCTCCGGTCCCTTCCGGATCGGCCGAACGGCGGGCGCGGCTTGAGGAGGTCCGCCCGGAGCCGGGTGGCTGGTGCCAGAGGAGGGAGTCGAACCCTCATGCCCTTGCGGGCAGCGGATTTTGAATCCGCCGCGTCTGCCATTCCGCCACTCTGGCGCACGGAGGCTGGTGTCCGCCAGCGTATCAGGCTGCCGCGCGGGACCCGAAGTCCCTTCGCCCGGCGGGGTGTGCGACGGGGACGAGCGTGGCGGCCGGGCCCGCCTTCCGGAGCCGGACCCCGGTCCCGCTCAGGGCGCGGCCCCTTCCCCATCGCCTCCGAGGAAGCCCCTCATGGCGCGCCACTCCATCCGCTCCGCGCCCGCCGCGTCGCCTTCCCGGCGCAGGACCTCCGCAAGGAGGTGGGCCGCGTGCCGGTCGAAGGCTCCCAGTTCCGCCAGTTTGGCGAGGCAGTTGCGCGCCCGCCGGGGCTTCCCCTTGCGGAGGTAGTGCTCCGCCAGCGCGAGGAACACCCCCGCCCTCGGGAACGACTCCGCCACGCAGGAGGCCGTGCCGCCGCCCTCGATCCGGCCCGCCGCGAGGAGGGCCCGGATGCGGTCGAGGCCGGCCCGCGAGGGCGCCTGCCCATACTCGCGCACCGCCAGACGCGCGTCGCCGCGGTCCGCGGCGATGTCCCCCGCCACCAGGCTCGCCAGCGGAAGCCCCGGATCCAGGCTCCGCGCCCGCGCCACCTCGGCGAGCGCCTCCTCGTCCTGCTCCAGGCGGCGGAGGCGGAGGGCGTTCCGCGCGTGCAGCAGCGCGAGGCGGGACCGTTCCGCCGACTTGCGGTGCGCCGGCGCCGCACGGAGCAGCGCCCGCTGGGCCGCGATCGCCGCCGGCAGGTCCCCCACCCCCTCGGCCCGCTCCCGCTTGAGGCGCCAGAGCCGCCGGTTGTCCGGATCGCCTTCGAGGGCGCGGTCGATCTCGCGGTCCACGGTCTCGTCCATCAGCTCGCGCGAGAGGGAGTACACCAGTGCCTTCGCCTCGGCATGGTCGCGGCGCATCGCGGGGGCCAGGTCCTTCACCTTCACCAGCTCGAGGTGCTCCATCGCCCGCTCGATGTCCCCCTGCTCGCGGTGGCAGAGCGCCAGCCTGATCCGCGCGTCGGCGGCGATCTCCGGGTAGACCTCCACCGTGCGCTCCAGGTCCACGAGACGGTTCGTCCGCAGGACCCGCTCGAAGTGCCGCGCGGCGCGGCGGCACCGCCCCGCGGAGAGGTGCATCATCCCGGCCAGGTACTGGTCGAGCGCGTAGGCCCCGAGGAGCGCGCGCCCCTTCACCCGGAACCGCCGGTAGAGCCACAGTCCGACGAGGAACAGCGCGCCCACTCCCAGGACGGTCCGCCCGACCCGGCTCTCGAGGACCGGCGCGACGAGGCGCAGCACCGTGTTGAGGAGGCCGGACAACGCCCCCACGAACGGCGACAGCGCCCCGAGGAGCACGACGAAGAGAATGAGGACGGCCCACACGCGGAAGCGCCCGAAGAGGGCGGGCACGCGCCGGAGGCGCCAGAGGAGGCCCGTCAGGAGGCGACCGAACTTCACCGGTCACCTCCCGCCGGCCGCCCGAGGGCCGCCGCGATGCGGCGCACGAGTTCCGGGTCGGCCTCCCGCTCGAGGATCTGCCGCAGCGCCTCCCGGGCCTCGTGCCCGCCGATCTCCCCGAGGGCGCGGATCAGCACGATCTTGCGGTGCGAGGGCCGCTTGCGCGTCAGGCCGACCTTCTCCAGGAGGCCCGTCTTGCGGTAGGCCTTCACGAGCATCGGCACGGCCCGGGCGCCGAACGCCTGCACCATGCGCACCGCCGCCCGCTCGTCCTCCTGGTCCCCCTCGGCGAGCCGCTCCACGGCCCGTTCCAGGTCCTCGGCCGGCAGGTCCGTGAGGAACTGGAGCGCCGTCTCGCGGACGCGGTCGGGCACGCCGGGGGCGGTGCACGTCTTCATGAGGTGGTCGGCGGCCGCCCGCCCATACGACCGGATCACGTCCGACACCACGACCTCCAGGTCGTTCCGGCCCCACAGCGGCTCCAGCGCCTCGTAGGTCGTCGCGGAGAACCCCCGCGACAGGAGGATGCGTCGGACCTTGCGCGCGTTTCCGGGCCGCGTCAGGGCCTCCACCAGGGCGGCCTCGCCCCCGAAGGTCCGGTCCGTGAGGACCTCACCCGCCAGCCAGCCCTCCTCGGGCACCGCGTCGAGGAACGCGGCGAGCTCCGCCGCGGGGCAGGCGTTCAGCCGCTCCAGGGTCTCCTTCGTCGTCAGGTCGAGGCGCAGCGACTCCACGCGCTCCGCCTCGCCGAGCCGGATGAGGGCCTCGAGCGCCACGGCCCGCACGGCGCGGTCCCCCTCCACGAGGAGCGTGGTCAGCAGCGGGGTGACCTCGCGTCCCATGCCGCAGAGCACGGTCGACAGCAGGCCGTCGAGCGACCGGAATGCCCGTACCCCCTCGCGCACGAGGCGGCGCGTGGAGAACCCGCTGGCCCGCCGCCATGCGTCGATGACCACCGGCGCCGCCGTCGCACCGAGCGCGGAGAGGATCCGGACGAGGGGGCCGTTGTCCGCGACCCGCAGGAGCTCCCGGAAAATACCGGGCACCGCGCGGACGCCGACGGCGAGGAGGCGCTCCCCGGCGCGCGCATCCCCGCCCGCGGCCTTGCGCACCAGGCTCTGGATGAAGGCCCGGCTCTCGGTGACCTCGTCGATGGCCCCCCGCACGTCCGGGACGGCGAGGAGCGGCCGCGGATCGGCCTCCGAGAGCCCGCCGTACGCTCCGCAGTCCGGGCACGCTTCCGAGAACGACGCGGAAGCGTAACCGCAGAGCGGGCATACCCAGGCCGCCTCCTGCGCGAGGAGCCGGCCGACCAGACCGGGCTCCACGGCCCGGCGCAGCTCGGGAAGGTCCACCCCGGCCGCCGCGCGGGCGGGGACCGCCGGGGCCACCGGCCCCGCGGCGACGGCGGGGACGAGCGACATGGCCGTGTCCCCCGCCGGCCCCGGCAGGGCGGCCACGGCGGGCGGCGGCAGAGCCTCCGCCTCCCCGGGGGCCGCCCCGGGAGCGGCCGGGGCGACGGCCGGAGGCGGGCCGTTCGGTCCCGGCCGCTCGAACGCCGTCCTCCCGTCCTCCGAGAGGCGCGCGAGGGCCTCGACCTGTTCGGACAGCTCCTTCTCCGCCGCGCGCGGGCTGCCGGAGAGGAGCGCCGCCCGCACGAGATCGAGGCGGGGCGCGACGAGCGCGGCGTTCGCCCTCACCGCGGCCCGGAGCAGCCCCGCCGCTTCCCGCGGATCGCCCCGTTCCAGGGCCTCCCGTCCCGCCGCGGAGAGCACGCGGGCGAGGCGCCGGCGCGCGGGGAGCCCCCCTTCCTCCTCCGCGAGGCGACGGGCCAGCGCCACCGCCTCCCGCGACCGCCCGGCGGCGAGGCGGGAGGACAGCAGGAGTTCGGCGACGCCGCGGTCCTCCGGGAAGGCCGCCGCCGCGGCTTCGAGGTGCGGGAGGGCCTCCTCGGCCCGGCCCATGAGGAGCAGGTCCCGGCCGAGAGACAGACGGTTGCGGGGCAGGTCCTGGCCGAAGACCCGGTCCACCTGGTAGTGGTGCTTGTGGGCTTCGGGCAGGTCGCCAAGCTCCCGGCAGGCGTCGCCGAGCAGGACGCGGGCCTCGTGGTTCTCCGGGTCCCGCTCGAGGACCTTCTCCAGGGCGGCGCGGGCGCCCTCGTGCTCGCCCTTGAAGAACAGGTCCACCCCGGCGACGAACTCGCGGAGGGCGCGCCGCCGCGACAACCGGTCGGCCACGGAGGAGAGGGATCGGAAGAGGCGCCAGAGAACGAGCAGGGCCGCGAGCGCGAACACCGCCAGAACGAACAGCGGTTCGGTGAGAACGCGGCCGAGACTGGTCAGGAACTCGCTCACCGCTCTGTCCGCCCCTCCGCGCAGCAGCCGCGGAGTTTCTTGACTGCCTCTTCGCGCCTGCGGTAGAACCCACACGTGAAAGTCAAGGTTGCCCTACGGGCGTAAAACTTTCTATTTCACTCCACATTTTCCCCTTTTCTCCGAAAGTTCCCTTGGCTTTCACACTCCTCAGCTGAGCGCGACGTCCAGCATCAAGCCTGGACAACTGAAGCCCTCGAAGTCCACCAGCGCCAGCCCTTCCGAACACAGGTCCCGGAAGAACGATCCGTTCAGCGTCGCCGACGCCCGCCCCGCCGCCTTCCCGTCCCGCCACAGCGCCCCCTGCGGGCACAGCAGGCTGTAGTCGCCCCGCGCGGGGTCCTGGGTGTGCATGCCCAGAACCGAGTGCACGAGGAGCACCTCGGACGCCGAGCCGAGCGCCGCCGCCCGGGTGAGGCGGTTCGCGAGGTCGATGCGCCAGCCTTCGATCTCCGCCGGGGCCGGGGCGGGGGGAAGGGACAGCCGCCGCGCGTGCTTCAGGCTCAGGGTCGGCGACCTGAGGCGCCCGCCGGCGACGAGGGGGAAGGCCCGCGCCGGCACGCCCTCGTCGCTGAACGTGAAGGACCCCGGGGAGAGCGGCCGCAGGGGGTCCGCGGCGATCGACAGGTCTTCCCGGAACGCCCGGAGCCCCTCCGCGAAGTCCGCCGGCCGGAATCTCGACCGGCCGTTCGCCACGGCGCCGCCCGACAGGTTCGCGAACAGGAACGCGCGCAGGAACTGCTCGGACACGCGCGGGTGGAGCACCACGCGCGTCAGACCCCGCGGGGCCGAGGGAGACATCGCACGGAGCGTCTCGTAGTCGAGGACCGTCAGGCGGGAGAGGGCCTCGACGTCCCCGGCGGCGAACGTCTCGCGCCGGCTGAACCCGTCCCACACCAGCGAATCGAGCGCCAGGCCGAAGTCCACGGAAGTCGACTCCGCCTCGGCCGTGAACCCGCCGGAGGTCACGACCCTCCGCCGCGTGTGGGCCGCCCGGGCCGAGGCGTCGAGGAGGCGCGCGCCGCATCGCGAGCCCACCCCCCTCAGGATCCCGATCGTGGCCGGCAGCCAGTCCGGGTCATCGCCCCGGGCCACCGCGGCGGCGCCCGGGGAGAACAGCGGCACCGTCGGCACGGGCGCGGGCTCCGGGAACGCCGCGTCGTCGGGGTCGTCGTAGCGCCCCCCCGCCGCGGCCGCGAGGGTCTCCCGGAGGGCCTCGCGGGGGGCCCGGGACAGCGATCCGGCGGAGAGGAGCCCGTCGTCCCACTGGATGACGAAGGACCCGCCGCCCAGCGCCTTCACCGAGAGCGGGGCGTACGGGGACCCCGCGCGGTTGGCCTCCATGCCGAGCTCCGCCGACACCGTTTCGGCCAGGGCGAGGCGGAAGCCGCGCACCCCCACCCCGTCGGCCCGGAACGATCGGACCTCGTCCTCGACCTCGTCGAAGAAGCTCACGCCCGACCTCCGATCCGCACGTTCGCCGTCTCCCCGATCAGGACGAACCAGTGGGAGCCGCCCGAGGACGGAACCCCCTGCCCCGCCTTTCCGCAGGTCCCCGCGGCGTCGAGGCGGAGCGGCCCGTATCCGCGGCGGATGGCGTGGAGCGCGTCCTCGATCCGACCGCTGAAGATGCCCGGCTTGAACAAGGTCACGGACTCCGGTCGGAGTTCGTAGAGGGCCGTGGAGTGGAAGACGAAGTCCCCCAGCGCCGGGTTCACCTGCCCGCCCCGGTAGCCGGACAGATACACGACCCGCCCGCCCGGCGGGAGGTCCCCCGCCGCCACGAGCAGGTCCCGCACGCGCTCGGGGCCCAGATCGTGGAAGTCCCCGGCCCCGGCGACGGGGAACGGATCGGCGACCTCCATGCGGATGTTCGACATCCGCGGGACCGGGACGTCCGCGAAGGAGGCGAGGCGCTCCGCGCCGGTCACCGGCGTCCCCGCGCGCCCCGCCGTGTGGTCATCGGTCAGCGCGTCCCGCAGGACGCCGCGCTCGAGGATCACCGCGCGCCGGCGGGGACCGCCGTTCCCGGAGAACGGCTGGTAGGCGTTGTCGCCCTCGATCGACTCGTCGACGATCGTGACGTTCGGCCCTCCGAACGCCTCCCCCGCGCGGAACCGCCCCTCGCGCCCGAGGATCGAGGCGAGCAGGCCATCCGATTCCGCCGCGTGGCCGAAGGCCTCGTGGGCGAGGCCCTTGGCCAGCGCGTAGTCGATCAGGATCGGGTAGCAGCCCGCGGGATAGGCGGGAGCGACGAGGAGCGCCCGCGCGAGCCCCGCGGCGTCCGCGACCCGCCGCAGGAGGGCTCCCCGCAGGCCGGAGTCGAGGAGGACCTCGCTCCCCACGCCCGCCGCGGAAGCCGAGGTCCTCGCGGCATCGCCGTCACGCTTGGCCGTCAGGAGGACGCTCGCCATCGACCGCGGGACACGGAAGGACACGTCCGTGCCGTCGCTCCGGACGATCCGCCAGTCGGACCGCACCATGGCGAAGTTCGTCCGCACCGCGACGTCGCCCGCGTCCCGCACGGCCTCGCGGGCGAAGGCGAGGGTCAGGTCGCGCATGGCGTCCGGAGTCAGATCGCGCGCCGCGGGCGGCAGGGGCGGGACGGCCCGCCCGCGGGACGGCGGCGCGGAGAGGATCGCGGGGTTGGCGAACAGCCCGGCCCGTTCCGCGGCCAGCGCGGCGGCGGCGGCCCGGCGGCCGGCCTCGAGGGCCCTTCGCGGATCCGGATCGTCGATGGCGGAGAACCCCGTGTGCCCGGACCGCGTGAAGGCCTGGACCCCGAGGCCCGCCGAGACGGAGGACTCGAGGGAGTCGACGCGGGTCCCCTCCACGGCCACGCCCCGACTCCGCCGGTCCTCGAGCCGCAGGACGCCGTAGAGGTCGCGCTCCCGGAGCAGGTCGAGCACGGCTCGCAGCGTCTCGTCGAGGCCGTCGTGGGCCAGCCGTACGGTCATGTCTCACCCCTTCAGGTAGACACCCAGCGCCCTCATCTCCTGCAGCACCTTCCAGTCCTTGATCGTCTCCCGTATCGCGGCGGCGGTCGGGGAGACGCGCTCGAGCACGAGGTCCCGCACGCCGGGGAGCGCGAGGACCCGGTCGAGCACGGCCTCGTTGTCCACCCGGAGGAGCACGACCTCGCGCTGCGAGGCGAAGGCGATCTTCTCCCCCCAGTCGCGCACCGAGTAGCTGACGTTCTGGGGGATGGGCGTCCGGCTGTGGTCGGCGAGAAAGGCCATGATCGCCTCCGCGCCCATGCCCTTGGCCACCGCCCGCTCCACCCCTTCCCGCGTGATCCGGTAGTGGCTCACCTCCTCCGACTTCGTGCGCTCGGCGAAGCGGTCGAGGGTGTGGACGACCGGGAGGATGTTGCCCTCCGGGAACACGAGGACCTCGAAGTCCGGGTTCACCACGAGCGGCGCGAGGCCGTTGCCCGGCGCCTCGTCGACCTCTCCGCCCAGCACCTTGAGCCCGAGCTCCGTCAGGCGGACGGCGACGGGCTTCTCGGCGACGGTCCCGATCTCGACGAGCCCGAGCGCGAACAGGCGGTGGACCAGCCAGTCCATGAGATCGGCCGTCAGGGACGGCAGCGCGGCCCGTGGCGGATCGTAGGAGTACTGGAACCGGTTCTTGTAGCGCTCCCGGATGCCCTCCTCCTCGAGCGCCGCCAGATAGTCGTTCCGGGCGAGGAAGGGGAGTTCCCGGAACGGCCGCCACACCCCGAGGCCGACCTGCCGCAGGCGGGCCACGAGGATGCGCCGGAGCTTGCGCTGGTGGAAGTCGCGGCCGTCGGGCGCCCGCTCCGCGAGGAACTGCTCGTACACCTGCCGGACCTGGGCGAGGAGGTCCCGGCCCTCCCAGGCCTCGCCCGCCTCCGTCAGCCGCAGGATGCGCTGCTCGTCCGGCGCCACGAGCGCGAGACCGTGGGCCAGGTCCCAGACCAGCGAGAGGATCGCGTCCCGGTCGACGAGGGCCTCCTCCCGGAACGAGATCCCCTCGATCACCTTCAGGTGCGCGGCCCGGTAGAGCCGCTGGCCCTGCGTGACCCGGACCGGGTTGCGGGCGACGAACCGCAGGAAGGACGAGAGGTCCGTCAGGAGGTCTATCCGCGCCGCGGCGACCCGGTCGAGGCGGTCCTCCGCGACCGCGTGGCCCCGGCAGAACGCCTCCACGATCTCGCGGAAGACGACGACCGTCTCTCCCTCCAGGTGGATGCCGTACTCGTCGAGCGCGATGTTCGAGATCGTGCCGAGGCCGGAGCCTTCGATGAACCGCTGCCAGCGCTTCCGGTCCCACTTCAGCGGGATGTCCGTCTCGCGCTCGTAGCGCGCGCGGGAGAGCACGCCGCCGTACTCCTCGATGAGCCGGCGCAACAGGTCGCGGAGCTTGTCGTTCTCCACCGCGGCGAGGAGCGCCTCGGGCCCCTTCTCCTCGAGGAGGAAGCGCAGGACCCTCTCCTTCTCGGTCCCGCCGTTCCCCTCGTAGCCCAGCCGCCGGAGCATCGCGCGCACCCGCTGGGCGCTCAGGCCGTCGAGGTGCCCGGAGAGCGTGAAGACCTCGCGCGGACCGCGCCGCTCCTCCGCGAGGAGCAGCGAGATCGTCTCCCCGATCTCGCGCGGGACTTCGTAGACCTCCTTGCCGTAGCTGATCCAGTTGCGGTTGCGGCTGATCTCCAGAAAGCCGCGCTTCATCAGCGCGCGGGCCGCCGCCTCCACTTCGTAGTACTCGAGCGAGATCCCGTGCTCGTTGTAGAAGACCGACTGGATGTCGGAGCGGAAATCCTCCGCCCGGATGAGGATGAGGAGCAGCTGCATCGGCGCCTTGGACAGCACGCGGAGCCGGCGCTGGACCGTCTCCTCGTCCTGCATCAGGCGGAGCAGCGCCGCCTTCAGCTCCGGCTTCCCGTCGGGCGCGGGCTCCCCGGATCCCCAGAAGGAGTGGAACTCCTGCAGTTCGGAGATCCGCTTGTCCTCCAGGTACTGCGCCAGGGACAGCATCCCGTTTTCAGAGGATCCGGCCATCGTCCACGATCTCGTATGAGTAGCCCTGTTCGGTGAGGAACCGCTGCCGCTTCTCAGCGAACTCCTGGTCCCGGGTGTCGCGGGTGACCAGCGTGTAGAAGTGCGCCCGCGCGCCGCTCTCCTTCGGGCGCAGGATCCGGCCCAGCCGCTGGGCCTCCTCCTGCCGCGAACCGAAGGTCCCGCTGATCTGGATCAGCACGCTGGCTTCCGGGAGGTCCACCGCGAAGTTCCCCACCTTCGACACCATGAGGACCGGCAGGTCGCCGTCGCGGAATCGGCCGTAGAGTTCCTCGCGCTCGCGATTCGGCGTCTTGCCCGTGATGAGGTGACAGGCGAGGTCCTCCTGCACCGCCCGCAGCTGGTCGAGGTACTGGCCGATGAGGAGGACGCGCTCGCCGCGGTGGCGGTCGAGCAGCGCCCGGATGACCGGGAGCTTCCGCGGGTTCTCGGAACCGATCCGGAACTTGCTCCTCTGGTCGGCGAGCGCGTAGTCCATCCGGCGCTCGTCCGCGATCGGGATGCGGACCTCGGTGCAGTCCGCCTCGGCGATCCAGCCCTGCTTCTCGAGGACCTTCCACGGCACGTCGAACTTCTTGGGCCCGATGAGGCTGAAGACCTCGTCCTCGCGGCCGTCCTCGCGGATGAGGGTCGCCGTGAGCCCGAGCCGCCGAGTCGCCTGGATCTCGGCGGTCATCCGGAACACCGGCGCCGGCAGGAGGTGCACCTCGTCGTAGATGATGAGGCCCCAGTTGTTCTCCCGGAACAGACCGAAGTGCAGGAAGGGATCGAACTTCCCCCGCCGGTAGGTGAGGATCTGGTAGGTCGACAGCGTCACCGGGCGGATGTTCTTCTCCTCGCCGGAGTACTCGCCGATGTCCGCGGGGTCGATCGTCGTCTTGTCGATGAGCTCCTGGCGCCACTGCCGGACGGCGACGAGGCTCGTGGTGAGGACAAGGGTCTTCATCTGCACGCGGGCGATGACCCCCATCCCCACCACGGTCTTTCCCGCGCCGCACGGCAGCACGACGACCCCGCTCCCGCCCCGGACGGTGCCGTCGGCGTGGAAGACGTCGACGGAGTCCCGCTGGTACGGGCGCAGCGCGAACGGCCGCCCGGAGGCCGCGACCTCGCGCAGGCCGATCGTCAGCGGGTCGCCGGTGACGTACCCGGCGAGATCCTCCACCGGGTAGCCGATCTTGATCATCGCCTGCTTGACGTGCCCCCGGAAGCCGGGGTCGATGCGGAGCGTCCGGTCGTCGAGCGGTTCGAGGAGGTAGGGCTTCGTCAGCGGGTGCCGCCGGACCTCGGCGATGATCACCGGGTCCTCGGAACGCAGGACCATCGATCCGTCGACGATCTCGAGGCGCACGAGGCCGTACCGCCGGACGTAGTCCTCGATGTCCTTCTCGACGTTGCGGGGCACGTCGTAGCGGGAGAACTCCCGCAGACTCTCGATCATCTCCCGGGCGGAGAGGCCCGCGGCGGCGGCGTTCCAGATGGACAGGGCGGTGATCCGGTAGAAGTGGACGTGCTCGGGGGACTTCTCCAGTTCCGCGAACCGGCTGATCCGGTCCCGGGCGTCGTGGTAGAGAGGGCTCTCCACCGTCAGCAGCACCGACCGATCGCTCTGGACGATCAGGGGCTTCTCCAGGGACACCGCCGCTCCTTTCCCGCCGGTCGGACCCGCCCGCCGCGGACGAAGGCCGGCCGCGGGCCCGGAAACCCATGAAGGTAGGCGGGGGCGGGAGCGGGGCACAGTTATTTCCGGAACTCTGCCGCGCCCCCGCCTCCGGAGGCCGGCCCGGGGGCACGAGAACGAGGTCAGGGCAGCGACCGCGGCGGGCGCAGGCGCGCGCGGAGGGCCTCGTGCAGGCGGCCGTTCGTGGCGAGCAGGTGACCCGAGCGGACGTAGCCCTCCCCGCCCCGCAGGTCGGTCACCGTCCCCCCCGCGGCGAGCACGAGGGCGGCGCCGCCGGCCACGTCCCACGGCCCGAGGTGCATTTCCCAGAAGCCGTCGAGCCGCCCGGCGGCCACGAATGCGAGGTCGAGGGAGGCCGCCCCCGCCCGCCGGATGTCGCGGACCTCGAAGATGAGGCGCGCGAAGTTGTCCACATTGTGATCGGGCGACTCGTCGCGGACGTAGGCGAAGCCGGTGGCCACGAGCGATTCGATGAGGGCCGCGGTCTCCGAGACCCGGACCGGTTCGCCGTTCCTCGTCGCGCCCCGCCCCACCTCGCCGGCGAAGGTCTCGCCGAGCACCGGAGCATGGACCACGCCGAGGTGCGGCCGCCCGTCGACGAGGAGCCCGAGGGACACGGCGAAGAACGGGTGCCCGTGCGCGAAGTTCACCGTGCCGTCGAGGGGGTCCACGACCCATGTGCGGCGCCCGTCCCCGGCTACCCGCGCTCCCTCCTCCCCCAGGATGCCGTCACCGGGGAACTCCCGCCGCAGGGCGTCGACCACCAGCGCTTCCGAGGCGCGGTCCGCCTCCGTCACGAGGTTGCGCACCTGCCCCTTGCGCGCCACGATCTCCGGGCGGCCGGTCGCCCGGTGGTGCGCGAGGAGGACCTTCCCGGCGCGCCGGGCCAGGTCCACGGCGAACTCAAGCATCCGGCCGCCTCCTCTCCTCGCCCTCGCGGCGCAGTCGCGCCCAGAACTCGAGGCGCTTCTTCACCTCGCGTTCGAAGCCCGCCTCGCCCGGGCGGTAGTACTCCCGGCCGGCGAGCCCTTCCGGCAGGTACACCTGGGCCACGACCCGGTCCACGTAGTCGTGCGGGTACTTGTATCCGTCGCCGTAGCCGAGGCGCGCCATGAGGTCGGTCGGGGCGTTCCGGATGACGAGCGGCACCGGCTCCGCGGGGCGTTCCTCGATGTCCTTCTGCACCTGCCCCCACGCTTCATAGAGCGCGTTCGACTTGGGCGCCACGGCGAGGTAGACGGCGGCCTGCAGGAGGGCGAGCGCTCCCTCGGGCATCCCGATGAAGTGGACGGCGTCCTTCGCCGCCACCGCCAGCGGGAGCGCCTGCGGGTCCGCGAGGCCCACGTCCTCCGAGGCGAACCGCACCAGGCGCCGGGCCAGGTACAGCGGGTCCTCCCCGGCGAGCAGCATGCGCCCGAGCCAGTAGGCCGCCGCCTGCGGGTCCGAGCCCCGCATGGACTTGTGGAGCGCGGAAATGAGGTTGTAGTGCTCCTCTCCCGCCCGGTCGTGGGCCAGCGTCTTGCGCTGGAGCGCCTCGCGCACGTCCGCGGCCGAGAGCTCCGCCGGCCCGGCGGGCTTGCCGGCCACCGCCGCCTCGAGGAGGTTGAGGAGGCGGCGCGCGTCGCCGTCCGCCGCCGCCGCCAGCGCCCGCGCGGCGTCCCCGCTGACCGTCACTCCCCGCGCCCCGAGGCCCCCCCTCTCGTCCGCGAGGGCGTGGGCGACGACCCGCCCGAGGGCCTCCTCGGAGAGAGGCTTCAGCACGAAGACCCGGAGCCGGGAGAGCAGCGCGGCGTTGACCTCGAAGGACGGGTTCTCCGTGGTGGCGCCGATGAGGACGATCGTCCCCGCCTCCACGTGCGGCAGGAAAGCGTCCTGCTGGGCCTTGTTGAAGCGGTGGATCTCGTCCACGAACAGGATCGTCCGCGCCCGGCGGTCGAACAGGTCCACCCGGGCCTGCTCCACCACCCGCCGGACGTCCTCCTTCCCCGCGAGGACGGCGGAGAAGGGCACGAAGCGGGCGCCGGTGTGCCGGGCGATGATGCGGGCGAGCGTGGTCTTGCCGGAGCCCGGCGGACCCCACAGGATCATGCTCGGAACCTGGTCCTTCTCTATCAGGCGCCGCAGCAGCGCCCCCTCCCCGACGAGCTCCTCCTGTCCGAAGAAGTCCGCGAAGTCGCGCGGCCGTAGGCGCTCCGCCAGCGGCGCGCTCTCCGGGACGTCCCCGCCGTCCGCCGCGAAGAGGCCGTCCACGTCACAGCTCCCGCCGCAGTATGCGGCAGACCTCGTCCTGGAACGCGCGCGCCCGGTCGAGGGACATCTTCGGGTCGTTGACGAGCACGGCGAACGCCACGACGCGCCCCGACTTCGCCCGAACATAGCCCGCCAGCGCGGAGACGCCGTTGATCGTGCCGGTCTTGGCACGGACGTCGTTGCCCAGCTCTTTCAGGCGCCGGCGGAGGCTGCCCTCCTCGTCGCCCCCCGCGGCGAGCGTGGCGAGGAACTTCTCCGGCTTCTCCGATTCCGTGTAGACGCTGCGCAGGATGCTCACCAGCGCGCGGGGGGACACGCGGTTGCCGCGCGAGAGCCCGGAGCCGTCCACGGGACGCACCTCCGCCTCCGGGACGCCGCGCGACACGGCGAACGCCGCGGCGGCCGCCGACCCGCCGGCGAAGGACCCCTCCGTCCCCTTCTCCCGGCCGAGGGCCCGCAGGAGACACTCCGCGAACAGGTTCTGGCTGCGCCGGTTCGCGACCTCCACGATTTCCGGCAGCGGCGTCTCCACGGCCGCGAGCCGTACCGGGGCGGCTCGGGATGCTCCGGGCCGGACCACGACGTCCCCCCGGACCGCCACGCCCGCCCGGACGAGCGCCTGCCGGAAGGCATCCCCGAACGCCGCCACCGGATCGGGGAGCGCGATCTCCCCGTCGAAGGCCCCGCCGGAGCGGAGCACGCCGCCCCTCACCCGCACCGACCCGTCCGCCGCCGGGGGGTCGATGATGATCCGATGGTCCTTGCGGTTCTCCACGGTGACGGTCTCGTTCACCACTCGCAGCACCCGCAGCGGAGGCCGCAGCGTCACGCGCCCGGGCTGCCCCGCGGCGGCCCCCGGCTCGACCCGGAGGACGATGCACGAGCGCGCCACGGTCAGCGCGGCCACCGGGGCGCAGTACCAGCGCCACATCTGGTCGTCGGGCCAGTCGGGATGGCGCGCCGCCCCCGTGAACGCACCCGCGTCGAGCACGACGTCGCCGTCGATCCGCCGCACGCCCGCGCGCGAGACCTCCCGCGCCAGGAGGTCGATCTTCCCCGCCGCCTCGCCCGGCGCCTCCTCCACCGTCAGGGTGGGGTCGCCCGTCCCCAGCACGACGAGGTCTCCCGCGAGCGCGCCGTCGCCGTCGGGGCCGGTCGCCGCCAGCGCGGACGTGACGAAGCGGTAGTCCGGGCCGAGGAGCAGCCACGCGGCCGCGGTCGTCAGGAGCTTCAGGGACGAGGCGGGCACGCGCGGCGTCCGCGCCTGCGCATCGTAGACCGGGGCGCCCGTGCGCGCGTCCACCACCGCGGCGCCCCAGGCGCCCGCGGCCGGCCCGCTCGCCGCCGCGAGGCGGTCCAGCGCGGCGCGCGCCGACACCGCGTCGGCGCGCACCGCGCCGGCGGGGACGAGGAGCATGAGGAGCAGGGCGGGCCACCCGGTCCGGTTCATCACAGCCCCCTGAGGAAGTCGGGCCGAAGGCCGATCCGGCCCTCGAGCGCAAGGTCGATGGAACGCAGCAGGGCCTCCTTGTCCGCGGGGAGCCGGCCCGCCAGGGGCAGCCAGTTCGAGGCGTGGTTGCTCCGGAACACCGTGCGGTCGAGCGCCAGGAGCGAGACGATCTCCCGCAACTCGCGGAGGGCCTCCTCCGGCGCGGGCTCCCGGAAACGCCCCGCGGCCGCCTCCGCGGCGAGCGGAGTCCCCGGGACCACCGTGACCGTCAGGAACGAGAGGTAGCGCGGCTGCATGCGGTTCAGCGCCTCCGCGGTGCCCCGGGCATGGGCGGCCGTCCCCTCCGGGCCCCCGAGCCCGAGCAGGGCCATCACCGACATGCGGATGCCCGCGGCCTGTGCCCGCCGGACGGCCTCGACCATCCCGTCCACCGTCGCGCCCTTGTCGATGCGGGCGACCAGGTCCGGGTCACCGCTCTCGAGCCCGAGGTAGCCGAGCCGCAGGCCGGCGGCGGCGAGCGACTTCAGGTCGTCGTCGGACTTCGCGGCCACGTCGGCGGCGTTGACGTAGGAGGAGACGCGCGAGAGCCCGGGGAACGCCTCGCGCAGCGCGGCGAGGATGCGCAGGAGGCGCGCGGCGGACAGCACGAAGGCATTGCCGTCGAGCAGGAACACGCGCGACACGGGCCCGGAGAGGGCGCCAGCCTCCGCGATGTCCGCGAGCACCTCCGGCTCCGGACGCGCCCGGAACCGCTTCCCCCGGTACATCGCGCAGAACGAGCAGCGGTTGTGGCTGCAGCCCGTGGTGACGGGCAGCAGCAGGGACTCCGCCTCGGAAGGCGGCCGGAACACCGGCTCCTCGTACCGCATCCGGGCTATCCTACGACGACGCTGCCGGGCGTCGCAGGCTTCTCACCCCACGCGGTAGACCGCACCGTCCCGGGCCCGCTCCGCCGGCCCCCGGAAGGTCCGGTTCACGATCTCCTCGACCGGCTCGCTCTCCACCTCCGGGTAGAAGTGGGTGAGCACGAGCCGGCCCGGGCCCGCCGCGGCGGCCACCGCCGCGGCCGTCGAGGGCGTCAGGTGACCGTTCCACGGGGCCGGATCGCGGAACGCGCACTCGAGCAGGTACAGCCCGGCGCCACGGCCCGCCTCCACCGCGCCCACACAGGGCCCCGTGTCCCCCGACACCGCGAGGACGGCCCCCCCGGGCGTCTCCGAGATCCGGTAGGCGAGGCTCTCCGGCGCGTGGGCGACGGGGACCGCGGTCAGCGGCAGCCCCAACAGATCCTGCGGGCCCGGGACGACGGTCTGCACGGAGAGGCGGAACGTCTCCGGCCGAAGCCACGACCCGTAGGGCGCGCCGAGCCAGTGCGCCAGGATCGCGTCGAAGCCGGAGGGCGCGGCAAGGGTCAGGGGCCGACGTCCCGCGAACGACGGGTGGCGCAGGGCGAAGAGGAGCGCGGGGACGTCCAGCAGATGGTCGGGGTGGAAGTGCGTGAGGAGCACGGCATCCACCTCCCCGGGTCCCGCCCCCGCCGCGGCGGCCGCGCGGAGGGCGCCCGGGCCGGCGTCGACGAGGATGGTGCGCCCGCCCGCGCGCACCAGGACGGACGGCGACCCGCGGCGGGCCGACGGGAACCCGGTCCCGGAGCCGAGCACGGTGACCTCGATCACCGCGTCAGCCTCCGGTCGTTCCGCAGCATCAGGAAGGTCGCCCCGTCGACGGCATCCACGATGCCGTTCACCTCGTGGGCGAAGGAGACGCGCCCCTCGGCCTGGAGGATGAACTCCGGTTCGAGCCCCGGGGGACGGAGCGTCACCGAGAGGCGCCGGCACTTCACGCCGAGCGACCGCAACCGGAAGACGCACTCCCCGGCGGCCTCCCACACCCGGAGGTCGCCGTCATCGACCCAGCCCTCCCCCAGACCGGCAAGGGAGATCTCGCTCTCGTAGGAGGCGGGCAGCAGGATCCGCACGCTCTCCGCCTCGACCGACGTCCGGCGGGCGATGAACGTCTCGTGGGCCGGGACGGGCGGCGCGTCCCCGGGGACGCGCGGGCCGGCGCAGGCCGGCAGCAGGAGCGCGATGAGGAGGACGCGTCTCATTCTCCGTACCCCTCCGGGTGCCGCTCATGCCAGCGCCAGGCCGTATCCACGATGGCCGGGAGACCCGACCGCCGGGGCTCCCATCCGAGGGCATCGCGCGCGCCCCCGGGCTTCGCCACCAGGCGGGCCGGGTCGCCCTCCCGCCGGGGAGCGGCCTGCCACCGCACCGGCCGGCCCCCGCGCTTCTCCACCGCCCGTATCACCTCGAGGACCGAGCGACCCCGGCCGGTGCCGAGGTTCACCCTCAGGCTCTCGCCGCCCGCTTCGAGCACGCGGAGCGCGCGGACGTGCGCGTCGGCGAGATCCGTCACGTGGACGTAGTCGCGCACGCAGGTGCCGTCCCGCGTCCGGTAGTCCGTCCCGAACACCCGCAACCGCCCCTCGCCGTGCAGGGCTTCGCGGATGACGAGCGGGACCAGGTGGGTCTCCGGGTCGTGATCCTCTCCGAGGTCGCCGTCCGGGTCGGCCCCCGCCGCGTTGAAGTAGCGGAGCGCGGCGTACCGGAGGCCGTGCGCCCGGGAGAGGTCCTCGAGCATCCACTCCACGGCGGCCTTCGTGCGACCGTAGGGGTTCACGGGCTCCCGGGGCGATGCCTCGGACAGCGCTCGCCCGCGGCCCTCGCCATACACCGCGCAGGACGAGGAGAACACGACCACCGGGACGCCGTGCTCGACGACGGCGTCGAGGAGACCGAAGGTGGTCAGCGCGTTCGCCCGCCAGTAGCGCCGGGGGTCCTCCACGGATTCGCCCACGTAGCAGCGCGCCGCGAAGTGGATCACGGCGTCGATCCGGCGCCCGCCGAGGACGCGGTCGAGCAGCGCCCGGTCCGCGAGGCTCCCGGTGACGCACGGAGCCCCGAGCAGGGCCGCCCGGTGGCCCTCGGAGAAGTCGTCGAGGACGAGGACGTCGCGCCCGGCGGTGCGCAGCGCCTTCACCGTGTGGCTGCCGATGTAGCCCGCGCCCCCGGTGACCAGTACGGTGCCCATCACCTTCCCCTCGCTCCGGACAGGAGCCGAGCCGGCTCCGTGGTGACCATGGCCTCGGCCCGCTCGCGGCCCACGATCTTCGCCGCCGCCTTCACCGCCGCCGAGAGGAGCGCGGGCCGGCGCTCCGGGTGGTGCGCGTCGGAAGCGATCACGTCCACGACGCCCCACTTGAGGAGCCGCTTCGCGGCCTTCTCCGCCCCCCGGCCGAACCCGCCCGTGACCGACTGCGCCGTCACCTGAAGGGGGACTCCCCGGTCCCGGAGGCGGCGGGCGATCTCCGGTCGCTCGATGATCTCGAAGTTGCGTTCCGGGTGGGCCAGGACGGGGAAGTAGCCCGCCGTCTGGAAGGCGAAGACCGCCTCCTCGAGGTGCGGCGGGATGAAGGTCACGGGCAGCTCGAGGAGGAACCAATGGCCCTCCGCGGACAGCCGCAGCAGGCGGCCGGAGCGGAGCCCGGGAAGAACCTCCTCGACGAAGTGGACCTCCGCCGCCAGGCGCAACTCGAGGCCGAGGCCGGCGGCGCGCGCCGCGCGGGAGAGGTCCGTGAGCCGCTCGCGGGCCGCCTCCGGCGTCACGTCGTACCCGGCAGGGTGGCGCTGGTGGGGAGTCGCCACCACGACCTTCGTGCCATCGGCCTCCGCCTGCCGGAGCATCGCGATCGCCGCGTCGAGCGACGGCGCACCGTCGTCCACGCCCGGGATCACGTGCGTGTGCATGTCGATCACGCCGGGCGGACCTCCACGAGGGAGAGGTCCGCCACCCGCGCCGCCATCAACGCGTGCACGCGGCGCAGGAGCGCGAGCCGGTTGGCCCGCACGGCGGCGTCCTCCACGTTCACGAACACCTGCGCGAAGAACTCCTGCACGGCGTCGGTGAGCCCTTCCGCGAACGCGACTCCGGCCTCCGCGAACCGGCCGACGGCCACCAGCCGCGCCACCTCCGGCTCGGTCCGCCCGAGCGCATCGTCCAGCGCCCGCTCCGCGGGCTCCGCGAGGAGCGCCTCCGAAACGGCCGCGCCGGGCACCTGCCCGCGCAGGATGTTCGCCGTGCGCTCCACGAGCGTCACCGCCTGAGGCCACCAGGGCATCCCCGACATCTCCCGCACCGCGAGGAGCCGCCGCCGGAAGTCGGGGAGGTCGTCGAAACCCGCCGCGAGTACGGCCCGCACGAGATCGTAGCGGTGGCCCTCCTCGACGGCGGCGTGGTACAGACGGTCCTTCACGAACTCGAGGATCGCTCCCTTCAGATCCGGCTTCCCCGAGAGCAGGGCCAGGCCCCGGTCGAACGCCGCGGACAGCGGGAACGACAGGTTCCGCTCCGAGCAGATCCGCAGGAGGCCCAGCGCCTGCCGGCGGAGACCGAAGGGGTCCGAGGAACCGCTCGGGGCCCCGCCGACCATGAAGAAGCCGCAGAGGTTGTCGATCTTCTCCGCCAGCGCCAGCACGCAGGCCGCGTCGCCACGCGGGAGCGCTTCGCCGGGCCCGCGCGGGCGGTAGTGGTCCTCGATCGCCTCGGCGACGGCCGGCGGCAGCCCCTCCCGCAGGGCGTACACCCGGCCCACCGTCCCCTGGAGCTCGGGGAACTCCCCCACCATGAGCGTCGTGAGGTCGCTCTTGCAGACCATCGCCGCGCGGACCGCCGCGTCCACCGCCGCGGGCCGACCGGCCGCCGGCGCCAGCCATGCGCACAGCGCCGCCAGGCGGTCCACTTTGGCCCGGTACGAGCCCAGCTCCCGGTGCACGGCCTTGTCGACGAGCCCGGGCAGGCGGTCCAGGAGCGTCCGCTGGCGGTCCTCGCGCAGGAAGAACCTCGCGTCGGAAAGGCGCGACCGGAGGACCCGCTCGTTGCCCTCGGCGACGAGCCGGGCGCTGTCCGCGGTGCGGTCCATGACGGAGAGGAACCGCGCCTCGGGGCTCCCGTCCGCGGCGAGGACCGGGAAGTAGCGCAGGTGGACGCGCATGGCCGTCTCCAGCACCTCCACGGGGATCTCGAGGTACTCGGGGTCGATGCGGCCCTCGATGACCATCGGCCACTCCGAGAGCCAGGTGACCTCGTCGAGCAGGCCCTCGTGGACCGCCGCGGCGCGCTCGTGGCCTATCCGCTCCGCGAGGCCCGCGCGGATCAGGTCCCGGCGGGCCTGCGGGTCCACCAGCACGTTCCGCTCGCGGAGCGCCTCCACGTAGCGGTCGAGGTCCGCATCCGGGAGGGCGAACGCCGCCGGCGAGAGGAAGTGGTGCCCCCGCGTCTCGCGCCCGGCGTCCACGCCGGCGACCCGGACCGGCACCACCGCGTCGCCGAGGAGGACGACGAGCCGCCGGATCGGGCGGGCGAACGGCAGGTCGCTCCCGGTCCAGCGCATGGTCTTCGGGAAACCCGCCGCCCGAAGCGCCCGCGGCAGGGCCGCGGCGAGGACGTCCGCGGCCGGCGCGCCGGAGAGTCGGACCGTCGCCGCCGCATACGGCCCCTTCGGCGTATCGACGACGCGCAGTTCGGCCACCGGGATGCCGAGCGACCGCGCGAACCCCTCCGCCGCCTTCGTGGGAGTCCCGTCGGCGGCGAACGCGGCCTTCGCCGCGGGCCCGCGCCGCTCCTCCGTCACGCTGTCCGCGTGGTCGGACACCCCGGCGAAATGGAGCACGAGGCGCCGGGGCGTGCCGAGAAGCGTCGGCGCCGGCAGCCGCAGGCGCTGCTCGGCGGCGGCGGCCCGGAGGGCCTCGCCCATGGCCTCGAGGGCCGGGCGGGCGTAAGAGGAGGGGATCTCCTCCGTACCGATCTCGATGAGCAGGTCGGACATCGTCACTTTCTCCCGGGGGCGCGCCGTTTCTCCAGCGCGGCCTCCGCCAGCTGCCGGAGGCGGGCGCGGCCTTCGGCCGTGGCGAGGTCGGCCTCGGTGCCGACCTTCTCCCCCGTCAGGGCGAAGAAGGTCGCCCGCGCCCGCCCAGCCACGGCGGGATCCTCGTCCGCGAGCAGGGCGGCCGCATACAGGGTCAGGCGGCTGAGCCGCAGGGACTCGAAGGCGGCGAGGGCCTCGCACTTCGCGCCGAACGCCCGGGGCGAAGCCCACCACGCCCGCCAGCGCGCCCGGACCTCCTCGGCACGATCGGCCGGCACGGGCTGCGAGGGGTCGTCGTGGAAGCACAGGCCGGTGTACGCGGAGAGCGACTCCGAAACGAGTCCGAAGACGTAGGGGCTCTCGTCCCCGAGCGCGGCGACGAGGACAGGCACGGCGGCCGGGGTCCGGACCGAGGCCAGGGCGCGCGCCCCCGCCCCGCGGACGCGCTCCGACCGGTCCCGGTTCTCGGGATGCAGGAGCAGGATCTCCAGGATGCCCACGGCATCCGGTCCCCCCACGCGGCCCAGCTCGGACACCACGAGGACTCGCACCAGCTCGTCCTCGTCCCGGACCGCACGCACCACGCGGGCCGGGATCTTCGGCAGGCCGAGGGCGACGATCGCCTGCATCGCGTCGCGGCGGACCGCGGCCTCCTTCGAATCGAGTTTCGACAGGAGCCCGGCGAACGTCAGTCCGGAGCCGTCCTGCTCCCCCCGCGCGAGGCGCTCCTTCTCCGCCAGCGCCTCGCGGGCGTACGGGCTGTCGGGGGGCACGGACGCGGCGAGGCTCCCCAGCGCCTCCATGGCCCCGGGGACGTCTCCCTTCTCGAGGAGGAGGTTCTTCAGGAACACCCAGTTCTCGACGTCCCGGGGGTCGAGCGCCGCCGCCTTGCGGAACTCCGCGATCGCCTCGTCGGTCCGCCGCGCGAAGGCCAGCGAGAGCGCCAGCGACTTCTGCGCGTTCGCGTGCCGGGGCTCCCGGGAGAGGACCCCCCTGAACTCCTGGACCGCCTTGTCGTAGTCCTTGCGCCGGAGCATGCAGTGACCGAGCAGGGCCCGGACCTCCACGTCCTGCGGGCGGCGTTCGAGGATGCGGGTGAGTTCCTGCTCCGCGGAGGTGAGGTCCTCCTTCATCAGGTGCAGCTTGGCCAGTTCGAGCCTCGCGCGGGACAGGTCGGGATCGAGGCGCAGCGCGGTGCGGAGATTGCGCTCCGCCTCCTCCAGGTTCCCCTTGAGGACGTAGTAGATGCCGAGCCCGTGGTAGGCGTAGGCGAACGCGGGGTCGCGCTCGAGGGCCCAGTCGAACTGCTCCCGCGCCTTCTCCAGTTCGTTGATGAGTCCGTAGGCCCGGCCGAGGAGGTAGCGGGAGGCCGGCGTCTCCGCGTCGCGCACCGCGGCCTTCGCCTCGTTCAGCAGGCGGACGTCCTCCTTCTTCTCCGCCAGGGCGTCCTGGGCCGCGATGCGCGCCTCGAGTCCGGGGTCTTCGGCCCGTGCCGCCGCGGCCAGCGCCGTGAGGAGAGCCGCGGTCAGGAGAGCGCGCCTAGTGTGGTGAGTCAGAAGTCCGCTACATTCGAGGGCCGCCGCATCCCGCCCCGCGGCGTCGCTCGTCGGTTGCGACCAGCCTAGGTCGCGCCCTCCTCGCTCCTTGCGGACCGGACGCGGCGGCGCTCTCGGTGTGACGCGGGACTTCTGACTCACCACACTAGGCATTCCGCACCTCCTCCCCCGGCACGAGGCTGTCCCGCCAGGCCTTCACGCAGGCGCGCGCCAGGCCGCGCACACGGCCGATGTACTCCGCGCGCTGGTTCACGCCGATGGCCCCGCGCGCGTCGAGCAGGTTGAAGAGGTGGGAGCACTTCAGCGTGAGGTCGTACGCCGGCAGGACCAGCCCCTTCCCGAGGACCGCACGGCCCTCGCGCTCGCAGTCGTCGAAGTGCCGCGCCAGGCGCGCCGGGTCCGACTCCTCGAAGTTGTACCGGGACTGCTCCTCCTCGTTCCGCAGGTACACGTCACCGTAGGTGACGCCGTCCACCCACTCGATGTCGTAGACGGAGTCCTTCTTCTGCAGGTACATGGCCAGCCGTTCGAGACCGTAGGTCAGTTCGAGGGACACGGGGTCGAGTTCGAACCCCCCCATCTTCTGGAAGTACGTGTACTGCGTCACTTCCATCCCGTCGAGCCACACCTCCCAGCCGAGGCCGGAGGCCCCCAGGGTCGGGCTCTCCCAGTCGTCCTCCACGAAGCGGACGTCGTGGGCCGTCAGGTCGAGGCCGAGCGCCCGCAGGGAGGCGAGGTAGAGGTCCTGCGCGTCCTCGGGCACCGGCTTCACGATGACCTGGAACTGGTAGTAGTGCTGGAGCCGGAAGGGGTTCTGCCCGTAGCGGCCGTCCGTGGGCCGGCGGCAGGCCTGGACGTAGGCCGCCCGCCACGGGTCCGGCCCCGTGCACCGGAGGGCGGTCGCCGGACAGAACGTGCCGGCGCCCACCTCGATGTCGTAGGGCTGCAGGATCACGCAGCCCTGGTCGGCCCAGTACTGGCAGAGGCGGAGGATGACCTGCTGGAAGTTGAGGGACATGACCGGGCGAGTCTAGCAGGCGGGCCCACCGCCAAAGAGAGTTGCGCGCGGGGCGAGGCCGGGGCTTGGCGGGCCACGCCCCGGATGGTAGAAACCGGCTCCGGAAACCACGGCGGGAGGGAGACCATGCGCCACGCGATCACGCAGCTCGAACTGCCGGGCCTGCACCGGATCAAGCAGGGCAAGGTGCGGGACATCTTCGACCTTCCGGAGGGCCTCCTGATCGTGGCCTCCGACCGTCTTTCGGCCTTCGATGTCGTGTTCCGCGAGGGCATCCCCGGCAAGGGGGCGGTCCTCAACACGCTCAGCGCCTTCTGGTTCGGCCACCTCGGCGCGGTGTTCCCCAACCACTACCTCACGGCCAAGGTCCACCGCATGCCCGAGGCCGTGCAGCGCCACGCCGAGGTGCTGAGAGGGCGGTGCATGCTCGTCCGGAAGGCCAGGGTCCTCCCGGTGGAGTGCATCGCCCGCGGGTACCTGGCGGGGTCCGGCTACAAGGAGTACCAGCGCACGGGCACGGTCTGCGGGATCCCGCTCCCGGCCGGCTTGCGCCTCTCTTCCCGCCTGCCGGAACCCGTCTTCACGCCATCCACGAAGGCGGAGACGGGCCACGACGAGAACATCACGTTCGACCGGGCGGTCGAGATCCTGGGCGCCGACCTCGCCGGCCAGGTGCGGGAGGCTACCCTGGCCCTCTACGCGGAGGGCGCGAAGTTCCTGGCCAGGCGGGGCATCATCCTCTGCGACACCAAGTTCGAGTTCGGCGTCACCGACGACGGAACGCTCCTGCTCATCGACGAGGCGCTGACGCCGGATTCCTCGCGCTTCTGGGACCAGTCCGCCTGGCGGGAGGGTGTGGCCCAGGACTCCTTCGACAAGCAGGTCGTGCGCGACTATCTCCTCTCCACATCGTGGGACCAGAACCCGCCGCCCCCCCCGTTGCCGGCGGAGGTCGTCGAGAAGACCTCGGCGCGCTATCGCGAGATCGCCGAGAGGATCGTGGGCCGCGAGATCATGGAGGCCGTCCTGTGAACCCGCTCGTGGGCATCGTGATGGGCAGCGCTTCGGACCTGCCGGTCATGGAGAAGGTCGCCGAGACCCTGGCGAAGCTCGACGTGCCGTTCGAGGTGCGGGTGACCTCCGCGCACCGCACGCCGGACGAGACCCGGAAGTACGCGCGCGAGGCGGCCGGCCGCGGCATCAAGGTCATCGTCGCGGGGGCTGGCGGGTCGGCGGCGCTCGCGGGGACCCTGGCCGCGCAGACCGACCTGCCGATCATCGGCATCCCGCTCGATTCGACCCCGCTCCGCGGGGTGGACGCGCTCTACACGACCGTCGAGATGCCGCCCGGCTTCCCCGTCGCCGCGGTGGCGATCGGCGAGTGGGGTGCCGTGAACGCCGCCCTGCTCGCGGCGAGGATCCTCGCGCTGGCGGACCCCGCGCTCGCCGGGCGCCTCGCGGACTGGCGCAGGGACCTGGCGGCCAGGACCCGCAAGGCCAGCCGCGACGTCCAGGCCCGCTTCCGCCCCCGCGATGGCTAGCCTGCCCCCCACGCTCCGCTGGGAGGGCGGCCCGGACGGCCGCCTGCTCGTGCTCGACCAGACGCGCCTCCCGGAGGAGGTCCGGGAAGTGCACCTGGCCACGACCGCGGAGGTGGCGGAGGCGATCCGGAGCCTGCGGGTCCGCGGGGCGCCGGCCATCGGCATCGCCGCCGCCTACGGGCTCGTCGTCGCCGCGGCCTCGGCGCCGCCGGGCGCTTCCCCCACGGAGCGCCTCGCGGCCGTCCGCGAGGCGCACGACGCGCTCCTCGCGACGCGGCCGACGGCGGTCAACCTCCGCCATGCGCTCCGGCGGACCCTCGCCGCCGCGGCCCCCGTCCCCGGGCTCGCCGCGGGACTCCTCGCCGAAGCCCGGGCGATCCACGAGGAGGACCGCCTCGCCTGCGAGCGCATGGCGCACCTCGCCCTCCGCTACGTCCGGGACGGGGGCGCCTACCTCACCCACTGCAACGCCGGCGCGCTGGCCACGGGCGGGATCGGGACCGCCCTCGGGGCGTTCCACCTCGCCGCGCGCCGCGGATACCGTCTCCGGGTCTTCGCGGACGAGACCCGGCCGCTCCTCCAGGGGGCCCGGCTGACGGCGTGGGAGCTCGAGCGGAGCGGGGTGGCGGTGACGCTGCTCTGCGACTCCGCCGCGGCATCGCTGCTGGCCTCCCGCCGGGTGGAAGCCGTCTTCGTCGGCGCCGACCGCATCGCGGCGAACGGGGACGTGGCGAACAAGGTGGGGACCTGGCCCCTCTCGCTCGCCGCCCGGGAAGCCGGGGTGCCGTTCGTCGTCGTGGCGCCCTGGTCCACGTTCGACGTCTCGCTCCTGACCGGCCGGGACATCCCCATCGAGGAGCGATCGCCGGAAGAGGTCCTCGCCTTCGCCGGCCGCCGCGTCGCCCCCCCCGGGGTGGACGCCGCCAACCCGGCCTTCGACGTGACGCCCGCCGCCCTCGTGACGGCCATCGTCACCGAGCGGGGCGTGGTCTCCCCCGTCACGCCCGACGCCGTGGCGGCCCTCGCCCGCGCCTGATCCCCGTTTCCCGCTCAGGCCCGGCCGGCGCGACGGCCGATGGGGTACCGGGTCCCCGACCGCGGCGGGGCGGCTGTGCCTCCGCCCGCCGCCGGTCCGGATCGGGAGCGACTGGCATGGCGCTGTCCGGCGATCTTCGCAACATCAAGCTGGCGGACATCTTCCAGACCCTCGGCATGAACCGCCAGGTCGGCATCCTGGTCCTGCGCAAGGGGCCGGTCGAGAAGCGCGTGTTCTTCTCGGGCTCCGGCGTCAGCCTGTTCTCCCGCCGGACGATCCCCGGCTTCCGTCTCGGCCGGCATCTCGTGGGCATGGGGAAGGCCACCCCGGAGCAGATCGAGAACGCGGTGCAGGTGCAGGAGAGGCGGAAAGGGCTCCTGGGCGAGGTCCTCATCGAACTCGGCGTCTGCACCGCGGACGACATCGAGCAGATCGTCCGCTACCACGTGGCCGAGGAGCTGTATGACCTCTTCACCTGGGACCACGGGACCTTCGAGTTCCTGGAGTCCACGGAGGTCGCCAAAGCCAGCCCGGAGGCGGCGCCGTTCAGCACCGTCTCGTTCGACGTCGCCGGCGTGATCCTGGAGGCCGCCCGACGCATCGACGAGTGGGACCGGGTCCGCATGGCGCTTCCGGACGAGGGAGCCTTCCTCGTACAGACCGGGACCGAGGGCCCCGCGCTCGATCCCGAGGTGTGGGGCTTCGACTCGGTCGCGCTGTACGGCCTCGTGGACGGGACGCGCTCCGTGCGCGAGATCCTCGAGGACTACCATCTCGCGCGGTTCGAGACCGCGAGCGTCCTCGCCGAGCTGGCCCGCGAAGGGCTGATCCGCCTGGCGACGGTCGACGAACTCTCGGCGACGGCGAAGAAGGCCGCCGACCGCGAGGACTTCGCGCTGGCCGCCCGCCTGCTCTCCTTCGCCCAGCCCCTGAAGGCGGACGACCCGGATCTCCTCGTCCGGCTGGCGGACGCCCGGGAGGCCGCCGGGGCCAGACGCGAGGCCGCCGCGGCCCTCGCGGAGCTCGGGGCCCTCCACGCGGTCCACGGCCGCCCCGGCGACGCCGTCAACTGCCTCGAGCGCGCCGTGAAGCTGGACCCCGGCTCTCCGGTGGCGGCGCAGTCGCTGGTCAGCGTGTACTGCGGGGTCGGCGACCTCGCCCGGGCCGCCGAGAACGCCCTGCGGGCGGTCGAGAACCACATCGCGCAGGGGCACTTCGACGCGGCCGCGGACATCGGTCAGAGTGCGCTCCAGTTCGCGCCGCACCACGCGGGGCTCCGGGCGTGCGTGGCCTCCGCGTGCCTCTCGGCGGGCAACACGCAGGAAGCCCTGACCCACTTCGAGGGGCTGGCCGCGACCTACGAGGCCGAGGGCGACCTGGCCCGCTTCGCGCCGGTCTGCCAGCGGATCCTCGAACTCGACCCGGCGCGCTCCGACCTCGCCCTCCGCCTGCAGGTGCTGAAGGACGTCCACGCCCGCCGCCGGCGCCGGCGTCTGGCCGGCCTGGGACTGGCCGGCACCGGCGCGCTCGGCGTCATCGTGGCCGCGTTCCTCCTCTTCACCGGCGGCATCGACGCGGAGGAGACGCTGAGCGCGGGCTGGCGGTCGCTGCAGGGGGGGGACCTCGCGGGGGCCGAGGCCCTGGCCCGCTCCGTACTCGCCGAGGAGGACGAGGGCGAGGGCGCCGACGCCGCCCGCAACCTCCTCACCGCGGTGTCCCGCCGTCGCACCCAGGCCGGCGGACCGATGGCTCAGGCCCGGGAAGAGGCGGACCGGCTCCTCAAGGCCGGCCTAGTCCCCGCACGCGACGCCTTCGCCGCCGGCTCCTTCGGAGAGGGTTTCGACCGCCTGCTCGCCTTCACCGGCCAGCTGGAGGGTCCCGAGGCGACCGAGCTGCTGAAGCGGCTCCCGGCGGCCACGGCCTCGAAACTGAAGGAGGAGGTCCTGAAGGGCGTGGGCGCCCTGGTGACCCAGTATGCCGACGCCCTCGACTCCGACCTGCAGCGCCTGCAGACCCGTCTCTGGCCCGTCCGGCGGGCGGTGGACACGAAACTGAGGCCGGAGGAGCGGCGGGACCATTGCGCCGCGGCGAACGAGGCGCGCCTGGCCACGGCACCCGAGGAGCGGCACAGGAACCTCGACTCCGCGGAGACGGTCCTCCTCCGGGCGAAACAGGCGGACCAGGCTCTGCCGAAACGGATGCGGAAGACCTCCGAGGGCCTCGACGCCCTCCATGCCGATGCGGAGGTCCTCTACCACCGCCTGCGCGCTCCCATGCGCCGCGACGAGGTCTTCGACTCGTTCACCATCGTCCGCCAGGCCCTCGCCGAGAGCCTGCTGCAAGGGCGCCTCGAACAGGCCTCGGAACAATGCTCCTCGTTCCTCTCCGCCTGCCGCGAGCTGCGGGAGGAGAAGCCGGAGGAGTTCTACGGTCCGGTCGTCCGCGAGCTGTTCGCGGATGACTCGCTCGACCTCGACGGGAAGGTGAGCCGCGACTTCGCCCAGGTCCAGGGCGTGCTGGACCGGATCGCGGAGGGCGAGGCTCTCGTCGCCCAGGGGCGGATCGCCGAGGCCAACGGGCTGTTCCTCACGACCATCCGCGACAACTACCGTGTGAACCTGCGCGACCGCGTGCGGCTGGCCGTGCGGGTCACGACGCTGCCCGCCGGCGCCGAGGTCGCCCTCCTCCGCGACGGCGAGCCGCCTAGCGACCTCGGCGCCGCTCCCGCCGCGGGCATCCTGGTGCGGTACCCGGCGCACGGGACCACCCGCCTCGTCGCCCGCCGGCCGACGTTCGAGCTCCTGGAGGTGAGCCTCGAGGAGGCCATGGAGGACCGGCCGGCGGAGCTCCGGCTGAGGCTCGACAAGACGCCCACCTGGTTCTCGGACGAGGGGGGGCCCGTCGAGAGCCCTCCCGCCATCGTCGGCGACGGTGTTCTCGTGCCCAGCCGCGACGGGCACCTGCGGGTGTTCGGTGTCGAGGCCGGACGCCTCGCCCAGGACTTCGACGCCCGGCTCCTCTCCGGGTTCACGGGCGCGCCGCGGATCCTCGGGACGACGGTCGTCCTGGTCTCCCCCGACTCCTCCCTCGTGGGCATCGACCTCGCCGGACGCAGCACGGCATGGGTGTACCGGACCGCGGCGCGGATCCGCAGCGAACCGGTGATCGCCGGCGATCTCCTCGTCGTGGCCGACGAGGGGGGTTGCGTATACGGGGTCCGGGAGGGGCGCGAGATCTGGAAGACCCCGCTGTCCGCGGGGGTCGCGAGCTCCCCCGCCGCCTGCTCCGGCCTGGTCTTCGCCGCCACCACGGAGGGCCGGGTCTACGCCCTGGAGGCGTCCTCCGGCCGGGTCCGGTGGGAGCGCGACCGCGGTACGGCCGTTCTCGCGCCCCTCGCGGCCGCGCCCGGCCTTGTCCTCGTGGGCAGCGAGGACTCGGCGATCGTGGCCCTCTCGCCGGACAGCGGGGAGGTCCTCTGGCGGACGCCGCTCGACAACGCCCCGCGCGGCCGGCCGCTCGTCACCGAGGGCCGCGTCGTGGTGGCCACCCTGGCGGGCACGATCCACCGCCTCGACGCCGCCAACGGCCGCATCCTCGGCTCCTTCGGCACGCCGGACGGTGCGGTTTTCGACCGCGGCGTCGCGCTCTCCGCGGACATGGTCTACGCCGTCGACAGCGGAGGGATCCTCTACGCCCTGACGAAGGAGGACCGCGTGCTCTGGTCCTACAACCTCGGCGGACGGGTGCTCGCGGCGCCCGTCTGGGCGGACGGGCGCCTGTTCGTCGCCCTGGAGACCGGGCGCCTCTTCTGCTTCACGGAGTGACCGGCCCCCGGGTCACAGGGCATCGCCGGCCCGCGTGGAGAGAAGGATCGTCACCGGTCCGTCGTTCACGCTGTGGACCTGCATCGAGGCCCCGAACCGGCCCGCGGAGACGGGGAGCCCCCGAGCGCGGAGCGCATCCATGAACGCCAGATAGAGGCGTTCCGCCAGGTCCGGCGGGGCCGCGCCCGTCAACGACGGGCGCCGGCCGCGGCTCACGTCCGCCAGCAGCGTGAATTGCGACACGACGAGGACGGATCCATGGACGTCCTCCACGGAGCGGTTCAGAGGCTTGGCCTCGTCCGCGAAGATCCGCAGTTCCGCGACCTTCCGGGCGAGCCCCGCCGCATCGGCCTCACCGTCCGCCGGGGCCACGCCGAGGAGGACGAGGAGGCCGGGGCCGATCGCGGAGACCGTCCGGCCATCCACGGAGACGCTCGCTTCCGAGACCCTCGTCACCACCGCGCGCATCCCGGCGATTCTAGAGCGCGGACCACCGATGTGGTCCGCGGAATCGCGATCCGCCCCGTCCCGGTGTATGATCCGACCCGGCCGGCGGATCGCCCGCCCGAACGGCGGTGGCCCCGGCGCGGCGGGAGCGGCGCATGGCGGACTGGAGCCCCTACATCGACGCGGAGGGCCTCGACCGGCTGGAGTTCGAAGCCCTGGCGCCGGTCTACGAGGACGCGCTCCGCCGCGATCCCGACGATCTCGATGCCCTGGTCTGGCTCGGTCACGCCTACACCCGGCTAGGGCGCATCGCCGACGGTCTCGCGGTCGACCTCCGCCTGACGGCGCTGCTGCCCGACGACCCCACCGCCCGCTACAACCTGGCGTGCAGCTACGCGCTCAGCGGTCGGCCCGACGATGCCTTCGCCACGCTGGACCACGCGGCGCGCCTCGGCTACCGCGAAGTCGAGCACATCCGGCAGGACGAGGACCTCGCCCCACTGCGCGCGGATCCCCGGTTCGCCGCCTTCCTCGAGCGCCTGACGCGCGGCCCGGCGTGACCGTGAGGTGACCGTCCGGGGTTCCCCTCATCGGGCCTGCTCCCTGGTGCCAGGAGGGTTCCATGAGACTCGCACCGCGGTCCGCGGCCGTGCTGGCGGTCGCCCTGGTCTCCGCAGCCTGCGCCACCGGCTTCGACCGCCCGGCGCTGGAGGCCCGCCTGTCCACGCCGGAATTCCAGTACACGGACGAGGAGGTGCGCGCCGCGCTGTCCGCGAGGCCCCAGCTGCCCATGCCGTGCCGCGTCGCCGTCTGCCTCCTCGCGGAGGAGTACGAGGACGGGTACTCGGAACCCGTGACCGCCTCCCCGGACACCTGGAGGTTCACGGCGGAGGACCGGCAACGCTTCGAGGCGTGGGGCGATGAACTGCGTCGGGAAGGCGTCGTCTCCGACCTGTTCGTCATGTCGGAGCTCGTGCCCTCGGATGCGGACCTGAAGAGTGCCCGCCTCGCCGCGGCGAAGCACGGGGCGGACGCCGTCCTCCTCGTGAAGGGGATCTCGCAGGTGGACGCCTACCCGACGCCGCTGGCCGTCCTCAACGTCCTGATCCTCCCGGCCTACTTCATCCCGGCCAACCGGCGAGATGCGCTGTTCATCCTGCGCGGGGCGCTCTGGGACGTCCGCAACGAGTATCTCTACGCGAGCGTCGAGGCGGAGGGAGAAGGGTGGACTCAGGCCCCGCTGGCCTACGTGGACGAGACGGACGCCATCGAGGAGGCGAAGGACAAGGCGCTCGAGGACTTCGGTCCGGAACTCGTCCGGCGGATGTCGCGGATGCGGCGCTAGCCCGGCCGGGATTCCATCCGGCTCAGCCACTGCTCCCAGCGCAGGGTGGCCGTCTGCCGGGCGTTCGGGTCGTCGTCGTGGCGGTACCCGAAGTCGAGGCTCGTCAGCAGCCGCAGCGCCTCGTGGGCCTTGTAGCGGTTGCGGATGTCGGGGTCCGAGAGCCCGGCGATGAGGACGGGGTAGCCGCGCGGATCCCCCATGGAGCAGAGCGCCGCGGCCGCCTCGTAACGCACGAAGTGGGCCTCGTCGTTGAACCGCTCCGCCAGCGCGTCCATCGTGCGTCGGTCCCGGAGCATCCCGAGGACCCAGGCGCAGGAGCCGCGGGTCCGCGCGCTCTCGTGCTCGAGGCCGTCGAGGAGGAAGGGGATCGCCGGCTCCCCGATGTACACGAGGCGGTTCAGGTTCCGGACCAGTTCCTGGCCGGACTGGTACTCGACCGCGTCGATGCGCTGGACGATCTCCTCGCGCAGGAACTTCGGGGCTTCCGTGTATTCCGGCCCCGTGGCCGGCGGGTCGCCGAACGTCCCGCAGGCGGCGGCGAGGAGTGCGGCGAGGACGACGAGATGACGAGACATGGCGATCCTCCGGTCCTTTTCCTCCGGCGGCACGGGCGCACACGGGCCCCGTCGCCACCTCCTCATCGGACCGGGCGGCCCGCTCGCTTGAGCCGGTTGCGTCCCGCGAAGAGGATCCGGTCGAGCACGAGGAGCGCGAGCGCGACGAGCCCCGTCGCGGCCCGGGCGTCCCTGGCGGGCGCCGCCGGGGTCGCGCCCTCCCCGATCGCCGCCGTCAGGCGCGCCAGGCGGTTCTCGTCCGGGCCCGACGCGGCGAATTCCGAAGGGTAGGGGATGCCGACGCCGACGTCGGCGTCCCCGGCGGCCGACGAGAGCCGCAGCCGCGCCGGCCCCGGACCGGGCCAGGCGCAGGAGGCCTCGAGCCGCCCGTCCCCGGCCGGCGTGAACCGGAGCGCGACGCCTGGACGGCCCGGCCGTTCGAGGGCGCCGTCCACGCCGGCCTCCGCCCCCGGCAGGTCCACCCGTATCCGCAGGCGGCCGTCCGCTTCCTCGACCTCCGCCCGGGGGCCGGCCATGGCCGCGGGCCGTCGGACCATCGAGAGCAGCCGCAGGAGCAGCCCGTCGGCCTCCCAGCCCGGCGCCCAGTCCGAGAGAGGGTCGGTGGTCACCGCCAGCGTCCGCCCGAGCCCGAACCTCCGCAGTGCCACGAGCGGCAGGTCCTGACCGGCGGAGAGCAGCACCGCGCCCTCCGGCCGCGCCCAGGTCCGCACCAGCCCCTCGACCGGCGGCGGCAGCGGCAGATCCGCGGCTCCCGGCGCCTCCCCCCGGCGCACCTCGCGGCGGCCCACGAGGATCCGCCCCTCGCCCTCGGCCTCCCGCAGCGCCGCGAGGAAGGCCTCCTCCAGCTCCCCGCCGCCGCCCACGCGCGCCACGGTCGCCTCGCCCGCGAGCCTCGCGAGGAAGGACTCGTCGGCGTCCCGACCCACCGCGAGCACCGAGAGGCGCGCCCCCGTGCGGCGCACGGCGGCCGCCGCCTCGAGCACGTCGTCCGCGTTCTCCCCCTCCAGCCGTCCGTCCGTGACGAGCAGGCAGAGCACCTTCGACCGTCCCGCCCTGCCCGCGGCCTCCGCGGCGAGCAGGAGCGGCGGACGCAGCGCCGTCCCCCCTCCGGCCTGCGTCAGCCGCGCCAGGGCCTGCGAGATCCGCTGCCGCCCGTCCTCCGTGGCGAGGTCCTGCTCCGCGACCTGCGGCGGGAGTTCCGCCGTGAACGGCACGAAGAGCACCCGGGCGTCGGCGGGCAGGGCCGCCACGAGCCTCTGGGCCGCGGACCGCGCCGCGAGGACCTTCGGCGTCCCGCCGGGCCCGGCGAAGGGCTCGGCCATGGTCCCCGACCGGTCCAGGAGGACGATGGCCAGGAAGCCCTCTCCGGCGGGCGCGCACGTGACCGGCAGGCAGGCCTCCAGCGGCGTCCCCTGCCAGCCGCCGGGGCCGAAAGAGGAGGGCCCGCCGAGCACCGCCAGGCCCCCGCCGGCGGCGACGAATTCCGACACGCCCGCTCCTCCATCCGGGAGGACGTGCGCGGGCAGGTCCCGGAGAACGACGAGGTCGAAGGCCCCGAGGTCCCGGAGCTGCTCCTCGACCTCGCAGCCCGCGGCGCGCAGGGCCGGCGCCAGCGCGGAGGCGTTCACGAGCAGAACCCGGGGCGGACCGCCGACGACGAAGCCCGCCTCCAGGCGGTCGTTCTCCGTGGCCCCGGCCGGCGGCCGCAGGGAGGCCGTCACGGCGTGCCAGCCGGGACCGCTCGCCGGGAGGTCGAACCGGACCGTCGCGCGCCCGGACGGCGGGAGGGGCACCGCCCGCTCCTCGACGCCGGCGCCGTCGAGCCGCAGGGCGACGACGGCAATCGCGCCGGGCGGGCCCGCCACGGCGAGCGTGCCCGATGCCGGGGCGCCCGGCGCGACGCGGCCGGGAACCGCCAGGTGCCCGAGCCAGACCTCCTCGGCGCGGGGCCGGCCCCGGGGCGCGACGCGCACCCGGATGCCGCGACTCGCGAGAGCAAGGCCGGCCTCCGCGGTCTGGCGCTCGTCCACCCGTCCGTCCGTCGCCAGGACCACCAGGCCCCCGTCGGGGAGCAGGGCGCCGGCGGCGCGCAGGCCCGCGGCGGCATCGCTGCCGGCGCGGCCCGCGCGTCGGACGGTCGCCTCCCACTCCGCGGGCCCCGCGCCCGCCGGCAACGTCGCGGGAACGGCCCCGAACAGGACGACGCCGGCGGCCTCGACCGCATCCCCCGCGGACGGCGGAGATCCCGGCGAGCCCGGGCCGTCGAGGCCCGTGGACCACGAGATGTCCACGAGATGCACGGTGGGCGCCCCGTGATCCACGAGGACCCGCGGGCCGGCCGCGGCCAGCGCGAGCGTCGTCGCCGCCGCCGCCATGAGCGGGCGCACGCCGCGGGCGAACCGGGCCGCGAGCATCCCGACGGCCACCGCGGCCGCGAGGGCTCCCGCCAGCGCCGTCAGGGACATGGCCATCGCCGGGTCTCCGGAAACGAGGTCTCCATTCTGCCATCTCCCGATCCGCCCGGCGCAGCCGAAGCCGCGAAGGGCAAGGCTTTGAGCATTTCTGTTGACCCTCAAAAGTGGCTGTGCTACGTTTCGGCGGTCGCGCTCCAAGAGGACGCGACGGGCATCCAAAGGGGCTCTTAAGGAGGGCGCTCAGATGAACAGGGCGGAGCTTTGCGAGGCGATCGCGAAGGAACTGCAGACCACGAAGGCCGAGGCGGATCGGTTCATCGCCACGATGCTGCACTGCATCGAGACGGGGCTGAAGAAGGACAAGAGCGTTCAGCTCGTCGGCTTCGGCACGTTCCTCGTGAGGAAGCGCGCCGCGCGGAAGGGCCGCAACCCCCAGACCGGTGAGGCGATCAAGATCAAGGCCTCGAAGACCGTCAGCTTCAAGGCGGGCAAGAGCCTGAAGGACGCCGTCTAGCCGGACTGACGCGGTCGAACGGAAATGCGAAAGGGCGCGGGTCACCGCGCCCTTCTCGATTCCCGGCGCGGGTCACCGCGCCCTTCTCGACTCCCGGCGCGGGTCACCGCGCCCGGTTCCCGTCAGCGGCAGGCCTCGTGGATCCAGCCCCCGCCGAGGACGAGGTCCCCCTCATACGCCACCACCGCCTGTCCCGGCGCGACCGCGGACTGCGGCTCCCGGAAGGACACCCGGACCGTCCCGCCGCCCAGACCGCGTACGACACCTTCGGCATCCGGGTGGCGATACCGGATCTTCACGCGCGCGGGGAAAGTCTCCCCGGCCTCCGGAACCGGCCGGGCCTGGCCCACCCAGCCGTCCGCGACGAGGCCCCCCGCCAGGAGGTGCTCCCTCGGGCCGATGCGGACCGTGGCGGTCGCGGCGTCGATGCCGGTGACGAAGCGCGCGGCGCCGTGCGCGCCGATCCCGCGGCGCTGGCCGACGGTGAAGAACTCGTAGCCCGCGTGCCGTCCCACCTCGTGCCCCGCCTCGTCCACCAGGACGCCCGGGGTCCCCACGCCACGGGCCGAGAGGAGCGCACGGTACCCGGCGGCCGGGACGAAGCAGATCTCCTGGCTCTCGCGCTTCTCCGCCACCGGGAGGCCCGCGGCCCGGGCCAGGTCCCGCACCGCCGCCTTCTCGAGCCCTCCGAGCGGCAGGACGACGCGCCGGAGCACTTCCTGCGACAACGGGAACAGGACGTAGGACTGGTCCTTCCCCGCGTCCACCCCCCGACGAATCGCGAAGCGGCCGCCGACCTCCCCGACCGATGCGTAGTGCCCCGTGGCCACGCACTCGGCGCCCGCCGCCGCCGCGAAGTGGAAAAGGCGGCCGAACTTCATGTCGCGGTTGCAGCGGATGCACGGGTTCGGCGTGCGCCCGGTCCGGTATTCCCGGACGAACTCGTCCACGAGGCCGCCGAACTCCGCTTCGAGGTTGACGCTGTAGAAGGGGATCCCGAGGATCTCGGCGACCCGCCGGGCATCCCGGCTGTCCTCCACCCCGCAGCAGCCGCGGCTCCCGTCGCCCGCCTGGACGCCGGTGCGCATATGGAGCCCGGTGACCCGGAACCCCCGGTCGCGGAGCAGGAGCGCGGCGACGGAGGAGTCGACTCCGCCGCTCATGGCCACCACGATCCGCTCGCCGCTCACGGGATGCTCCTGCGCCGGCCCCGCGCCGGCCGACCGACATCATGCCCCGGGCTGGTTCGCGCTAAAAGCCTTGTTGCGCCTGACTTTCGGCATTAAACTCCGTGTTTCTCCCTATCGATCCCGGAGAAGGACCATGCTCAGACTTCTGGCGGAGGAAGCCGCGCCGGGCCGCGAGGGCGGGATTCTCCAGTTCCTGATCCTCATGGCCCCCATGATCGTCATCTTCTACTTCCTCCTCATCCGCCCCCAGCGGAAGCAGCAGCAGAGGATGCGGGAGATGATCGCCGCCATCGCCAAGAACGACCGGGTCCTCACGACGGGGGGCATCATCGGCACCGTCACCAACATCAAGGATGACGAGTTCACGATCCGGATCGACGACGACCAGGGCGTGAAGGTGCGGATCGCGCGCAGCGCCGTGACGGCGGTCCTCGGCAAGGAAGAGAAGAAGGAGGGAGGCGAGTAGCTCGCCCCCGTCCCCGCGAAAGGTCCACGCGCATGAAGCTCAACTACTCCCTGCGTACGCTCGTCATCCTCATCGTGGTGGGCGGTTCCGCGCTCATCTGGGCGAAGGACGGCGTCGATCGGGGCCTCGACCTGAAGGGCGGCGCCTCGCTCGTCTACCGCCTCGACCTCGAGTCCATCCCGGAGTCCATCCGGGGCGAGACGCTCCAGAGCACCGTGCTGGTCATCGAGGACCGCATCAACAACCTGGGCCTGCGCGACCTCCGGGTCGACGCGCTCCCTCCCGACCGCTTCGAAGTCCAGTTCCCCGGCAAGGAATCGAGCGACATCGACCGGATCAAGGGGATCCTCACCCGGCTCGGCAGGCTGGAGTTCCGCATCGTCGCCCTCCCGCCGAAGGCCTCGCTCGGTAGCGCGGGGTTCGAGACGGAGGAGCGCAAGCGCATGACCGAGATGGGCTCCGCGTACCCCGGCCCCCCGCCGGGCTACCGCTGGGTCCCGCAGCGGCCCGCGCGCGACAGCGCCGGCCGCGAGATCCCGGCCGGCGAGCCGCGCCTCGTGGAGATCCCCGAGGGTCGCGTCGACGCCGAGATCGCCCGCCTCGAGCAGCGCAAGCAGGAGCCTGACGTGGCCGGCGATCCGGCCCGCCTCGCGGAGGTGGAGCGCCAGATCGCACGGAAGCAGGAGGAGCGCAAGTCCGTCCTGCGCCAGAACTACTTCACCGGGTCGGACCTCAACCCCGGCGACCTGCGCATCCGTCCGGGGGAGTTCGGGGCCGGCTACGTCGTCACGTTCGCGACGACGGCGGACCGCGAGGCGAACTTCGGCGACTTCACCGAGCGCAATCAGCAGCGCCAGATGGCGATCATCATCGACGGCGAGATGGAGTCGGCGCCGGTGATCCAGGAGAAACTCCCCGGCCGAGGCCAGATCTCCGGCGGAGGCATGGGCGGCTTCACCCGCGAGCAGGCCCAGGACCTCGTGACCGTGCTCCGTTCCGGCAGCCTCGCGGTGAAGATCACGCTGCAGAGCGAGTTCGCCCTGGGCCCCTCGCTCGGCGAGGCGGCGATCTGGCGAGGCATGATCGCGTCCGCCCTCGGCGTCGGCGCGGTCGTCGTCATCATGGTGTACGCCTATCTCTTCGCCGGCATCATCGCGGTCCTCGCGCTGGCGATGAACCTGGTCATGATCATGGGCGTGCTGGCGTTCGGCCAGGCCGAGCTGTCGATGCCCGGCATCGCGGGCCTGCTCCTGACCGTGGGCATGGCGGTGGACGCGAACATCCTGATCTTCGAGCGCATCCGCGAGGAGCGTGCTGCCGGCAAGAGCATCGCGCAGGCGGTGAAGGCCGGCTATGACCGTGCGTTCATCACCATCGTGGACTCCAACGTCACGACCGTGTTCACGGGCGTGGTCCTGTACTTCATCACCACGGGCGTGGTCCGGGGCTTCGCGGTGACCCTCATCTGGGGCATCGCGGCCTCCATGTTCACGGCCATCTACGTCACGAAGACGATCTTCGGCTGGCTCATCGACAAGGGCCTGATGACCGACA
>JADHED010000372.1_pt1 | contig 56110 bp, 54 predicted proteins | sample 8952041 | NCBI WGS metagenome assembly JADHED01 (sample SAMN16124423, study PRJNA663239) | bioreactor sludge metagenome | isolation source: sludge (control) | place: India:Bengaluru | collected 2018-09-08 | reverse complement strand
TCGTCTGTCGGCGAATCTGGGATGCAGATATCTCAATACCTATTTAGCAATCCCTGAAATCAGCCGGATCCCAGCGTGGGATGGCCACAAGCCGCTATTGAAAACGGAGTGTTTCTTCGACCACGCGGGCTTCTGCCGGCGGCTTGGCCCCCCCACGCAGCCACCCCCCGATGATCAGCACCTGCGCCGCGTAGTAACTCGTCAGCACCCAGAACGACGCCAGTGGCAAGGGCATCGCGAACTTGTTGGTGGCCAGCAGCGAGTCGCTGAGCATGAAGAAGGCCGCACCCACGGCCACCGTCCAGGCCGCGGTGTCGCGCATCACCGTGGCGCGGCCGATGGCCTGTGCGGCCATCAGCGCGATGACCGCCACGTAGGCCGCTACCGGCACCCGCAAGCCGGTGGGCAGGCCGCCGGTCCACAGGAAGGCGTACATCGCCGCGCCCACGCCCAGCGTGCCGGCCAGCGCGCGCCGGCTCGGGAACCAGCCCACGCCCTGGCGCAGCAGCATCAGGTAGGCGAGGTGCGCCAGCAGAAAGGCCACCAGCCCGGGCACGAACCAGCCGGGGAACAGCAGCAGCACGTCGCCCGCCAGCGAACCAGCCAGCGCTGCGAGCAGCCAGAGCCTGCCGGAAGGAACGACAGAGCGAATTTTTGATTCCTTCGCGCCATTTCCCAGCGCCAATGGGTCATGAGTTGCTACCAGGAAGATAGCAATCAACATCGGCAACGGTTTGACGATCCGGTACAGGTCCGGCAGCCCGGCGGCGCTGGTGGCCGTGGCCAGCGCGGCGGCCTGGATCAGTACCGCCTCCGCCACGGTGACGCGCGCCTGTGTTACCGCGCCCACGGCCCACAGGCTGGCGGTCAGCGCCGAGAACCACACCGCGGCCAGCCCCAGCGGCATGCGCTCGGCATGCCACAGGAAGACCAGCACCCCGCCGAGCAAGAGCAGGAAGTTCAGGCCGGCAAACCACGCGGCCGCGTGGCCGATGGGCGGGCCGTAGGTCTGAACCCGCGCGATCTCGAACGCGGGTTTGGGGAAACGCGCCGCCACGTCGGCCGGCCGCCAGCCCGGCGGTTTGAACCAGACGCGCAGCTTGTCGGCCCAGCTGCGGGTATGCCAGGCGTCCTGGGCCAGCGCCCAGTAGACCTCGGCATTGGCCCACAGCGGGTCCCAGCTGTTCAGCGCGCCGCGGGTGCCGTAGACGCAGGGCTCGGCCAGGTCTTCGTCCTGAAAGGTGCCGAACAGGCGGTCCCAGACGATCAGGATGCCGCCGTAGTTCCGGTCGAGGTAGCGGTCGTTCACCGCGTGGTGCACCCGGTGGTTGCTGGGGCTGCAGAACCAGCGGTCGAACCAGCCGAGCTTGGGCACGTGCTCGGTGTGCACCCAGTACTGGTAGAGCAGGTCGATCAGCGCGACGACGCCGAACACCAGCGGCGGCACGCCGGCCAGCGCCATCGGCAGGTAGAAGATCCAGCCGAGCAGCACGCCGCTGCTGGTCTGGCGCAACGCGGTGGAGAGGTTGTAGTCCTGGCTCTGGTGGTGCACCACGTGCGCGGCCCACAGTACCGCCACCTCGTGGCCCATGCGGTGCAGCCAGTAGTAGCAGAAGTCGTAGAAGACCAGCGCCAGCAGCCAGCCGTACCAGGTGGTCCAGAAGGCCCGCGCCTCCTCCAGCGGCACCAGCGCCACGCTGGCGTAGACCGCGGTGTACAGGCCCACGCGCAGCAGCCGCGTGAACACCGCACTGATCTGGCTCAGCATGCCCAGGCTGATGCTGTTGATGGCATCGGCCAGCCGGTAGGTGTTGCGCTGCCGGCGCACGCCCCACGCGAATTCGAGGGCGATCAGCAGGAAAAATACCGGCGCGGCGAGAACGATGACTTGGCTGGGGGTCATCCCGGGATTTTGATTCCGATCAGGTCAGCGCGCCCCTCGCGTCAACCCTGATGACCCGCTCCACCGTGCCGTTCGCCAGTCCGCCTCGCACGCCGATCAGCCAGTCGTGCAGGTTGACCGTTGGGTCGCAATGGCCGGGAATCAGCCAGACCGTGTCGCCCAGCTTCGGCAGCGCGCCGCCGGCCTCGGCGGGGTGCAGGATGCCGTGTTCGTCGCCGCCGTTGGCAAAGCGCAGCGCGCCCTGGCCGGGCAGCCTGAACACCACCGGCAGGCCCGAATCGATGGCGTGGCTCTTGTGGCCGGCGTCGCACACGGCGTGCGCGGCCTGGACGCTGATGACCTGGCTCTTGATGAACAGCGCGTGCTCGAAGCCCGGCTGCGCCGGGTCGTGGGCGTTGGCCGCGTAGTCGGCGTCCATGAACAGGTAGCTGCCGGCCTGCAACTCGCCCCAGACGCTGCTGGCGGTCTCCAGCGCAAACGTCCCGGTGCCCGCACCGGTGACCAGCGGCACCGCCAGGCCCGCCGCCTCGATGCGCGCGCGGGTGTCTTGCACCGCGTGGGCGGCCTGGGCGATGGCCTCGCGCCGCGCGTCCACGCCGCGCACATGCTGGGCCTTGCCGTGGTACGCCTGCAGGCCCGCAAAACGCAGTGCGGGCTGCGCGGCCACGGCCTGCGCCAGTGCCACGGCCGCCTCGCCGGGCGGTACGCCGCAGCGGCCCTGGCCGACGTCGATGTCGACGAACACGTCGATCAGCGATGGCGCATTGGCGTCCGACGGCCCGTCGAAGGCCGCCGCCAGCCGGGCGACGCCCTCCAGGCTGTCCACCGCGATCGCGAGCCGCCCGCCCGCCGCGTGCAGGCGCCGCGCCAGCGCGGCCACGCGCCGCAGCTTGGCCGGGTCGATCACCTCGTTGCTGATGTAAAGATCGGTCACGCCGGCGGTCGCCAGCGCCTCGGCCTCGGCCGTCTTCTGCACGCACACGCCCACCGCGCCGGCCTGCATCTGCAGCCGCGCCAGCGCCGCGCTCTTGTGCATCTTGGCGTGCGGGCGCAGGCGCATGCCGTGGCTGCGGGTGAAGGCGGCCATGCGCGCCAGGTTGCGCTCCATCGCGTCGAGGTCGATCACCGCCGCCGGCGTGTCGATGGCCGCCACCGGCTGCCCCACGCAGGCGGCCAGGGCCGGTGGCGCGGCGGGCGCCTCAGGCGGTGTTTTCATCGAGCGTCTCGTCGTCGAGGTGCGAGGTGTCGGACCAGCCGACCAGCGACAACCCCTCGGGCGACCACAGCAGCCGGTTGATGGCGGTGTTGCCGAGCAGCCAGGTGCGCGGCGCCTGCAGCTCCTGCCCGGTGGCGGCGCGGTAGAGAACGTCCATCACGCCGCCGTGCGCCACCATCACGATCTGCTCGCCCACGTGGCGCGAGGCCAGCGCATGCAGCGTCTCGATCACGCGCCGGCGCATCGCGGTGAGCGACTCGCCACCCGGCGGCGCCCAGAACGGATCGCGCTGGCGCCAGCGCCGGGCCTCGTCGGGCATGGCGGCCTCGATCTCGGTGAAGGTCTTGCCCTGGAAGCTGCCGAATCCGCGCTCGCGCAGGCCCTCGTCGGTGTGCAGCGGCGCGCCGGTCGCTTCGGCCACGGGGCGGGCGGTCTCCCAGGCGCGCAGCAGGTCACTGGTGTAGACCACGTCGATGGCTTCGCGCGCGGCCAGCGCGCGCGCCAGGCGTTCGGCCTGCCAGCGGCCGGTGTCATTGAGCGGGATGTCGAGCTGGCCCTGGATGCGGGTGTCCACGTTCCAGGCCGTTTCACCGTGGCGGATGGCGATGATGCGGGTGACGTCCATGGAAAGCGGTTCGCTGTCGGTCTAGATTGAAACCACCTGCAGGCCAGGCAGGCCGGGCTCGGTGAAGGTCTCTTCGTCGAAAGCCTTGTCGCCGTCCTCGCTGGCCACGCCGGTTGCCTGCAGGCCCTGGAAGTCGTACAACCTGGCATCCATCAGGTGCGAGGGCACGATGTTCTGCAGCGCGGTGAACAGGTTCTCGATGCGGCCGGGGTGCTTCTTGTCCCACTCCTTGAGCATCGCGCTCATCTGCTGGCGCTGCAGGTTTTCCTGGCTGCCGCACAGCGTGCACGGGATGATGGGGAACTGCCGGTGCACGGCCCAGCGGACCAGGTCTTTCTCGGGCACGTAGGCCAGCGGGCGGATCACGATGTGGCGGCCGTCGTCGCTGACCAGCTTGGGCGGCATGCCCTTGAGCTTGCCGCCGAAGAACATGTTCAGGAAGAAGGTCTGCAGCATGTCGTCGCGGTGGTGGCCCAGCGCGATCTTGGTGGCACCCAGCTCGTCGGCCACGCGGTACAGGATGCCGCGGCGCAGCCGGCTGCACAGGCTGCACATCGTTTTGCCGGGGGCGATCTTCTCTTTGACGATGGAGTAGGTGTCCTGGTTCTCGATGTGGAACGGGATGCCGAGCTTCGTCAGGTACTCGGGCAGGATGTGCTCTGGGAAGCCGGGCTGCTTCTGGTCGAGGTTGACGGCCACGATGTCGAAGTGGATCGGGGCGCGGGCCTGCATCTTGAGCAGGATGTCGAGCAGGCCGTAACTGTCCTTGCCGCCCGACAGGCACACCATGACCTTGTCGCCTGCCTCGATCATGTTGAAGTCGATGATCGCCTGGCCCATCAGGCGGCACAGGCGCTTCTCCAGCTTGTGGGTTTCGCGTTCGATCTTCAGGTTGCGTCCGGCGGCGGGCTCGGTCGGCTCGGTCCAGCCGGCTGTCGTGTTCATGTTCTCGCTGTTCACCATTGCCCCGCCTCCGCGCGGATCGCGACCTCGCAGTCGTCGAAGATCTCCAGCTTGGCGATCTTCACGCGCACGCCCACCACCCCGGGCAGCTGCATCAGGCGCGAGGCCAGCTTGCCGATCAGGCTCTCCAGCAGGTTCACGTGCTCGGCGGTGCACTCGTCGATGATGATCTTGCGCACCTTGCGGTAGTCCAGCACGTGGGTGATGTCGTCGTCTCGCGGCAGCAGCGGCTGCGGGCCGAGGTTGAGCTCGGCGTCGACCTGGATCGGCTGCGGCGCGGTTTTTTCCTGCTCCAGAATGCCCAGGTTGGCGTCGAAGCGCAGCCCGGTGAGGGTCAGGATCTGGGTGCCGGAGGTGGTGGACATGATCTTGAACGGTTGGGGGCAGAGCCAATTCGCCGCGCGATGTTGGGTAAGCCCCGCAAATTCTCACATTTTGGAAAAGTCGCGCTCGAACCGCATCAGGTGCTGGCCGCCGTCCACCAGCAGCGTGGTGCCGGTGATCGAGCGGTTCTCCAGCGCAAAGCGCACGGTGGCGGCCACGTCGGCCGGCGTGGACGAGCGCCCCAGCGGGCTCAGGCGGTGCAGGGCGGCAAACTTCTCGTCGCTGAGCAGGTGGCTGGTGAGCGTGAGGCCCGGCGCCACGCCCACCACGCGCACGCGCGGCGCCAGCGCCTGCGCCAGCACGGTGGTGGCGGCCTCCAGCGCGGCCTTGGACAGCGTGTAGCTCAGGAAGTCCGGGTTCGGGTTCCACAGCTTCTGGTCCAGCAGGTTGACCACCACGCCGGCGGCATCGGCCTCGCCGGCCCCGGCGCGATCGGCCAGGTGCTCGTGCAGCGCCTGCGCGAGCAGGATCGGCGCGCCGGTGTTGCCGCGCAGGTGCTGCTCCATCGCGGCATAGCCGAAGCTGGCGGCGTCATCGTGCTCGAAGGTGGAGGCGTTGTTCACCACCGCGTCCACCGGCCCCAGGGCGGCCACCACCCGCGGCAGCAGGGCGCGCACCGCGGCTTCGTCGTTCAAATCGGCATCAAAAAAGGCCGATTCCTTCGTCAGATGGCCACAGGCCGCTACGGTATCGATAGCGTCCTGCATGGAGTGCCGGTAGTGCACCGCCACCCGCCAGCCGGCGCCTGCCAGCGCCAGCGCGATTTCGCGCCCGAGCCGGCGCGCCGCGCCGGTGACCAGCACGGTGCGCGCTCGGGGATCGGCCGCGGAAACGGGCGCGGCGGGCAGTTCAGGCATTCGGGGACAATCCGGGGCAATGACAGAACCCACGAGTTTAACGAGCGCCCTGCGAAAACTGCTGGAGCGGGCCATCCAATCGGACGGCGGCTGGATCGGCTTCGACCGCTTCATGGCGATGGCGCTGTACGCGCCGGGCCTGGGCTACTACGCCAACGCGCTGCCCAAGTTCGGCCTGTTGCCCGAGGGCGTGGACGGCGAGGGCAGCGACTTCGCCACCGCGCCGGAGATCTCGCCGCTGTTCGGCCGCGCGCTGGCCGCGCAGGTGGCCGACGCGCTGGCCGCCACCGGCACCGACGAGGTCTGGGAGTTCGGCGCCGGCTCCGGCGCCCTGGCGCACCAGATGCTCGACACCCTGGGCGAGTCGGTGCGCCGCTACACCATCGTCGACCTCTCGGGCACGCTGCGCGCACGCCAGCAGGCGCGGCTGGCGGCCTTCGGCGAGCGGGTGCGCTGGGTGGACGAGCTGCCTGCGGCGCTGCAGGGCGTGGTGGTGGGCAACGAAGTGCTCGACGCCATGCCCGTCAAGCTGCTGGCGCGCCACGGCGGGCAGGACGGCGGCGTCTGGCACGAGCGCGGGGTTGTGCTGCAGGGCGATGCCCTGGCCTGGGCCGACCGCCCCACCGACCTGCGTCCGCCGGTCGAGGTCGAAGGCCCGCAGGACTACCTCACCGAAGTCCACCCCCACGCCGAAGCCTTCATCGCCACCCTGGCTGAGCGCCTGCGCGCCGGGCAGGCCGGTGGCGGCAAGGGCGGCGCGGCCTTCTTTCTGGACTACGGGTTTCCGGAGCGTGAGTACTACCACCCGCAGCGCCACATGGGCACGGTGATGTGCCACCGCGCGCACCGCGCCGACACCGACCCGCTGGCCGACGTGGGGCTCAAGGACATCACGGCGCACGTCAACTTCACCGGCGTGGCGCTGGCCGGGCAGGACGCCGGGCTGAACGTGCTGGGCTACACCAGCCAGGCACGCTTCCTGCTGAACTGTAGCCTGGCGCCGTTGATGGAAACTGCCACCCTGGCCGGGCGCACCCATGCCATGAAGCTGATCGCCGAACACGAGATGGGCGAGCTGTTCAAGGTGGTGGCCTTTTGCACCGGCGAGCCCTGGGACGCGCCGGGTTTTCGCCACGGCGACCGCACCCATGCCCTGTAAACCCGCTGCAGGCCACCCATGATCCGCTGGCTCATCGTCGTCTTCCTCGCGCTGATCCTGTTCAACGGCCTGATGCCCTGGCTGCAGAAGCTCGGCTTCGGCCGGCTGCCGGGCGATTTCCGGTTCCGCCTGTTCGGCCGGGAATGGTTCATACCGCTGACCACCACCATCCTGCTCAGCGGCCTGGCGGCGCTGGTGTCCAAGGTGATCTGAGCCGGCCCTTGAAACCCGGCGCCGCGGCCCCAGCTTGATACCCAAAGGGGTATTGAACCATGAGTGAATCGCTGCACATCGTCTGTCCGCACTGCCACACCACCAACCGCGTCCACGCCGACGACCTGGCCAGCGAGCCCGACTGCGGCAGCTGCCACCGGCCGCTGTTCACCGGCGCGCCGGTTGCGCTGGACGAGGCCGGCTTCGACCGCCACGTCGGCCGCGGCCAGATCCCGGTGCTGGTGGACTTCTGGGCCCCCTGGTGCGGCCCCTGCCGCATGATGGCCCCGGCCTTCGAACAGGCCGCGGCCCGCCTGGAGCCCAACGTGCGGGTGGTCAAGGTCAACACCGACGAGCAGCAGAACCTGGCCGCGCGCTTCAACATCCGCAGCATCCCCACGCTGGCGCTGTTCCAGGGCGGCGTGGAAGTGGCCCGGCGTCCCGGCGCCCTGGGCTCCGCCAACGACATCGTGCGCTGGGTGCAGTCCAACCGGCGCTGAGCGGCGTGGCGGGGGTGCGGTGGCGCCTTCCAAGGAGTCAGGACAGCAATTTTGATGGGTGTGGCGGCCTGCGGCGCTTTTGCTGCCGCCACGGCGCGCCTTCAAATTTTTTCGTTCGGGTCGTTGCCTGGGATTGGCGTCTGACCCTGATTTGACCCGGAGTCGGCGAAAAGGGCCTCGACTAGCACCCGCTCGCACTCCGTGTGTCCCCCCTGGGCGGCCCGCTGCAGCGGCGTGTGCCCGGTGGCGTCCTTGGTCTTGAGGTCCGCCCCTGCCTCGATGAGCAGCATCAGGTTGCCAATGTGTCCACAGACAGCCGCCCAGTGAAGCAGCGTTAGCCCGGCTTCATCACCGGCGTTGAGATCGGCACCTGCGTCAAGCAGCAGTTTCAGACAACCCGTGTTGCCCGTGGAAGCCGTCCAGGAGGCAGGGGTCCGCCCCGCTCTGTCCCTGGCATTGACGTCGCACCCGGCTTCGATCAGCAGTTTCAGGTGACGCGGGAGTTGATACAGGGCGGCCTCGTGGGCGGGGGTGTTGCCGTCCTCGTCGCGCGCGCTGGGGTCAGCGCCGCCTTCGAGCAGCAGCTTGAGGCAATCGGCATTGTCCTCGCACGATTGCGCCAACAGATGAGCGGCCGTTTGCCCAGTCTTGTTTCGGGCGTTGGGATCGGCCCCTTTCTCCAGCAGCAGCCTTACGCACTCGGCGTGGCCTTGCCATGCAGCAAATTCCAGCGGTGACCGGCCGTCCCTGTTTCGGGCGCTGACGTCCGCGCCAGCCTCGCACAGCCATTTCATGGCATCAGCGCGCCCTTGCCAGGCCGCTTGGTGCAGCGGGGTGCCTCCGTTGCCGTCCCGGGAAAAAATGACCTGCGGGTTGGGCATCAGCTTGAGGCCGGCAAAGAATTGCACGGCACCGAATTCGAGACAACGGGCCGCACTGTCGACGGGGGTCCATCCCGCCAGATCGGGGATGTTCAGGTCTGCTCCCGACCTGAGCAGCAGTTCCAGGCAGGCAATGAAGCCTCGGCCGGCCGCCAGATGAGCAGGCGTCATCCCGGATTTCAGGTCGGGCGCGCCCAGGTCGGCGCCCAACTTGCGCAGCACTTCCAGGCAGTCCGCGCATCCCTGGCCGGCCGCCCGATGGGCCGGGGTCTGGCCATCGGCGTCACGTGCGTTTAAGTCGGCCCCCATGGCGCGCAAGGTTCCCAGGCACTGCGCGTGCCCGACCCAGACGGCGCGGTGGGCCGGGGTCCAGCCGGCGATGTCCGCGGCGCGGGGGTCGGCTCCCCCTTCCAGGAGAACGTTCAGGCAATCCACGCTGCCCGCCCAGGCGGCCATATAGGTCGGCGTCCTGCCTGAATCCTCGGTGGCATTCAGGTCGGCACCCGCCTCGGCAAGTCGCCGCAGGCAGTCGGCGTGCCCTTTTCTGGCCGCCACATGCACCGGGGATAGCCCGAACCTGTTGCGCGCATTGGGGTCGTAGCCTCCATCGCAGAACTGCTTCACCGCGGCGACATCCCCGGCGCTCGCGGCGTGATGCAGCGCGGTCATCTTGTCTTTGTCTGGCGCTTCGGTCATGGCGATTCCCGGTCGGCAGGGTCGTTGCCAGAATGGCGGGACCCAACCCATGCCGCGCAGCCCGCCCGGTCGCTGCGAAGCGCAGGGATTGGGGCAGTTCCGCACATGTTACCGTCAGATTCGCCGCAGATCTGAACCGAAGAATTGACGCGGCAACGCGCTCGAACGTGTGCAGACCGAGTACTTCGGGTTGCCCTTGCGGATAGGGGCCGCCTCAGCGACTCCCCCAGGCCGCCGCGCCCACCACCAGCACCGCCGCCACCGCCACGTTCCACTGCAGCGGTTGGCCGGTGGTCACCAGCAGCAGCACGGTGGAAAGGATGGGCGTGGCAAAAGCCAGCAGGCCGATGCGCCGCGGGTCGCCGCGTTTGATGGCGGCGTCCCACAGGAAGAAGGCGCCGCCCAGCGGCCCCAGGCCCAGCGCGGCCACCAGCAGCCAGTCGCCGCCGGTCAGCGCGACCGCCGGCTCCAGCGCCGCATGGCAGGCCAGCGACAGCAGGCCGGACGCGGCCGCGAAGCCGCCCACCGCCGCGGTGGGGAAGTGCGGCAGCCGGCGCGTCAGCAGCGAGTAGCTCGACCAGACGAAGGCCGAGCCCAGCGCCAGCAGGTAACCCAGGTGAAAGCCCGCGCCCGATTCGCCCGCGCCGCCGCGGCCCAGAATGGCGATGGCCGCGCCGCCAAAGCCGATCAGCGCCGCCGCCACGTGCCGGCCGTGCAGTGCCACGCCGGGCAGGAACAGCGGCGCCAGCACCACCATGCCCAGCGGCCAGAGGTAGTTGACCAGGTTGGCCTCCACCGCCGGCGCGGTGCGCAGCGCCATGAACAGCAGAAAGTGAAAACCGAACAGGCCGTAGACGCCCACCGCCAGCGTGGGCAGCGGCACGCGCCACTGGCCCAGGCGGAACCGTGAGAGCGGCAGCGCGATCAGGCTGCCCACCAGCAGGCCCAGGCCGGTGAGCAGGAACGGGGGGAGGTGGGTCAGCCTGACGCCCAGCGGGGCCAAGGTGCCCCACAGGGCGATGGCGGCCATGGCCAGCAGGTCGGCTTTCATGCGGCGAGCTTACCAACCCAGGCAACCTAGGGAAAACCATTCTGCCCGGCCTGGTTCGGCTGCCTATGATCGTCCGTCGGCCCCACCCCGGGGTCCGGAGTCCGACCCCAACCCAAGGAGATGACCATGAAAACGATGTTCCGCGGCGCGTCGCGCTTCGCCACCCCGCTCAAGCTGAGCGCGGTGGCGGTGGCCGCCATCCTGGCCGCCTGTTCGAGCAGCGACAGCCCACCGCCGGAGCTCTCCGCCACCATCCGCACCACGTCCTATGGCGTGCCGCACGTCGTGGCCGACAACTTCAAGAGCGCGGGCTTCGGCTACGGCTATGTGTTCGCGCAGCAGAACATCTGCCTGTACGCCGAAGAGCTGGTCACCCTGCGCGGCGAGCGCGCACAGTACTTCGGCGCCACCGGCGGTTACCTGGGCCAGCTCGGCACCATCTCGGGCAACGTCGATTCCGACTTCTTCTACAAGCTGTTGATGACCAAGGCCCAGGCCGACCGCATCAAGGCCGAATCAAGCCAGGCCGCGCGCGACATCGTGGTGGGCTTTGCGGCCGGCTACAACCGCTACCTGTCCGACACCGGCGTGGCCAACCTGCCCGCCGAGTGCAAAGGCGCGGAATGGGTCAAGCCCATGAGCGAGGACGAGGCCTACCTGCGCCTCACGCAGGCGGCCATTGCCGGCAGCTCGCTGAACTTCATCAATTCGATCGGCGCGGCGCAGCCGCCGGCCAACACGGTGGCGTCCTTCAAGGCGCGGCCCGCGAAAGTGCCCAGCACGAAGCAGCTGGCCGAGTCGACGATGGTCGCGGCGCTCAAGAACCTGCAGGAGCACACCATCGGCTCCAACGGCTACGGCCTGGGCCGCGAGGTCACGCAAAGCGGCAAGGGCATCGTGCTCGGAAACCCGCACTTCCCCTGGTGGGGCGCGCTGCGCCTGCACCAGATCCACCTGACCGTGCCGGGCGAAAAATACGACGTGATGGGCGCCACGCTGCTGGGCGTGCCGCTGCCGCTGATCGGCTTCAACAGCACGCTGGGCTGGACCCACACCTTCTCCACCGACAACCGCTTCACGCTGCGCTACCTGGCGCTCGATCCATCCAACCCGACGCGCTACATCAAGGACGGCGTGTCCAAGCCCATGACCGCCGTGCCGCTGAGCATCCAGGCCAAGGGCGCCGACGGCAAGCTCGCCACGCTCAGCCGCACGCTCTACACCACCGAGTTCGGCCCGATGCTGATGGACAAGGATTTCACCTGGAGCAGCAGCGCGGCCTACGCGATCCAGGACGCCAACTACGCCAACTACAAGCTGATCGACCAGGTCATCCTCAATGGCAAGGCCACCACGGTGGACGGCCTGCTGCAGGCGGCCGCCACGTACACCGCGATGCCCTGGGTCAACACCATGGCGGCCGACAAGAACGGCGACGCGATGTACTTCAACTACTCGGTGGCCGCCAAGGTGGCCGACGCGCAGCTCGCGGCCTGCGTGCCGGGCCCGTTCCAGGGCCTGCTGGCGTCCAACGGCCTGGTCGTCATGACCGGCACCACCGCCGCGTGCGACTGGTCGGGCAGCATCGGCGCCGCGCAGCGGCCGTCGATCAAGCGCAGCGACTACATCGTTAACGCCAACGACAGCCACTGGTGGTCTGCCCGGGACGCCTTCCTCACGGGCTATCCCAAGATCATCGCCACCGGCGCCGCCGCCGAGGGCACGGTGCAAGGCGAGCGCACCCGCACCGGCCACGCCATCGTGCGCGACCGCCTGTCCGGCGCCGACGGCCTGGCCGGCAACCGCTTCACCGTGGCCAACCTGCAGCAGATCTACCAGAAGGGCCGTTTCTTCAAGGCCGAAAAATGGCTGCCCGGCTTCACCGCCGAGTGCCTGGCCAGCCCCACCGCGTCGGCCGCGGCCAAGGACGCCTGCACCGTGCTGAAGGACTGGGACAAGACCCACGCGCCCCTGAGCGTCGGCGCGGTGCTGTTCTTCGAGTTCTACGCCGCGCTGAACCAGCTCTCCGATCCGTCGTGGTGGTCGGTGCCGTTCAACCCGGCCGATCCGCAGGAGACGCCGCGCGGCAACGCCGGCACCGCCGCTGCGCTGGCCAAGCTCGAGACCCTGGTGGCCACGGCCCAGTTCGACTCGTACGCCAAGCGGCGCATCCGCCCCGCCGACGTGCAGGTGGTGTCGCGCCCCGAGGGCAACCTGCCGATCCCGGGCGGTCGCTACACCTTCAACAACTGGCGTGGCCAGAAGACCGAGATCGCACCCGGCGCCTACGTCTACACCGGCGACCCCAAGACCAACGCGGGCGCCTACGGCAACAGCTACATGCAGTTCGTGACCTGGGACGACAACGGCCCGGTGGCCGAGGGCATTCTGAGCTACAGCCAGTCGTCGAACCCGGCGCATGCCAACTTCAGCGACCAGACGCGCAAGTACTCGGCCGGCGAGTGGGTCAAGCTGCCCTACACCGAGGCGCAGATCAAGGCTGACCCGAACTACAAGGAAATCAAGCTCACGCAGTGACGGGCTGAGCCGCCGCACATGGCGCAAAGGCCGCGTGGTCCCATGACGGGGCGCGCGGCCTTTTTTGTTGCGCTCAGGATCCGGACGGCGGTAAATGGCCTGCCAGCCAGGCGCCCACCGCCGCGACCCGCTCGGCGTGGATGCGTTCACCCACCTTCGGGCCGGCCAGGCCCTGGCCCATCGCCTGCTGCGCGATCGCGGCGGTGTCCACCGCCTGCGCCACCGCCAGCGCGCCGGCCAGGCGCGCGCCCTGCGGGTAGGGCTGGTCTTCGAAGCCCAGGCGCCCGCGGGCGTCGCATTCGCAGGCCAGCAGGATCTCGCCGAAGCGCGCGGGTTTGCGGAAGGCGTCGCAGCGCTCCAGCAGCCGCACCAGCGCCGCAGCCGAAAAATCGCCGCTGCGGTGGATGTTGCCGTGCTCGCGCGCCACCACCTCGGCCAGTTCCTTGCAGTCCACCGGCACGCGCAGGCGCTCGCAGACGGCCCGCAGCAGCTTCACGCTGCGTTCTTCGTGGCCGATGTGGCGCGGCAGCATCTCCGCAGGCGTGGTGCCCTTGCCGAGGTCGTGCACCAGGCAGGCAAAGCGCACGGTCAGCGGCGCGCGTAGCCGCGCGCTCAGGTCCAGCACCATCAGCACGTGCACGCCGGTGTCGATCTCGGGGTGGTAGTCGGCGCGCTGGGGCACGCCCCAAAGCCGGTCCACCTCGGGCAGCAGCACCTTGAGCGCGCCGCACTCGGCGAGCACGTCGAACAGGCGCGACGGCATGTCCTCCATCAGCCCGCGCGAAAGCTCCTGCCAGACACGCTCGGCCACCAGGTGGTCGGCCTCGCCGTGCTCCACCATCTCGCGCATCAGCTGCAGGGTCTCGGGCGCCACGCGGAAGTCGGCAAAGCGCGCGGCGAAGCGGGCCACGCGCAGGATGCGCACCGGGTCTTCGCGAAAGGCGTCGGTCACGTGCCGCAGCACGCGCTCGCGCAGGTCGCGCCGGCCGCCATAGGGGTCGATCAGGCCGTTTTCTGCATCATTTTGGCCATTCCCCAGCGTCCACTGGCCATGGACAGCTATGGAATTGATAGTCAGGTCGCGCCGCGCCAGGTCTTCCTCCAGCGTCACCTCGGGCGAGGTGTGGATTGCAAAGCCCTTGTAGCCGCGCGCGGTCTTGCGCTCGGTGCGCGCCAGCGCGTATTCCTCGCGGGTCTCGGGGTGCAGGAAGACCGGGAAATCCTTGCCCACCGGCAGGAAGCCGGCCGCGCTCATCTGCTCCGGCGTGGCGCCCACCACCACCCAGTCGCGGTCCTTGACCGGCAGCCCCAGCAGTTCGTCGCGGACTGATCCGCCTACGCGGTAAGTCTTCATGGGGCAAGTGTATCGGTCAGGACGGTTGCGCCGCCAGGCGCGCAGTCCGTGCGGTACCGCGTCAGCCGGCAGTCGGCGTGGCGGGCTTCGAGGCGCGCAGCGCGAACTTGAGGTCCTCGCGCAGGATGTGCTCGGTGATCACTTCTTCGGTGATGAAGGCCACGATCTCGCCGGACAGGGCTTCGCCGTCACGGTAGCGGTCGCGCAGGGCCAACCCGGCTTGCAGCAGCCAGTGGTGGTGGCCGCAGTGCTCTTCCGTCAGTGGAAAACGCGTGCGCGCCATCACTTCTTCTTCGGTGCGGAAGTGTTCCCCGATATGTTCGATCAGGGTGTCGAGCTGGGTTTCAATCGCACGGCGATTCAGGCTTTTTTGGGCCGATTGGATCAGGCGCCCCCCCATCTCAAACAGCCGGCGGTGCTGCTCGTCAATCAGCGGATGGCCACATTCCATCCGGGACGTCCATTGGATCGGCACCACCATCTGCAAGCTGTGGCTTTCGCGGTCTTCGCGCAGGCGCGACGCGACCTCGTCCAGCCGGGATGCGACCGCCTCGTCCTGCCGGCGGTCGCGCCGGGCCAGCCAGCCACCACCACCCGCCAGTGCCAGACCGGCGACCAGACCCCAGACATCGCGTCGCAACCAAGCCGCCAACACACCGGCAACGGCCAGCAGGACCGGCAACAGAAAACGGAGCTTCTTTGACACGCGCCATTATGGGAGCTTTTTTTTGCCATCAACTTGACTCAAGTCAGGTGCCAGCCGGTACGGCTCCTCGAAGTCGAGGAAGTCTTTCTCTGCCAGGGCACCGTCGATCCAGGCCTTCACGCCGGGCAGGGCGCAGACCCGCTCGATGTAGGCGGCCACCGGCGCGGGCGCGGGCAGGGCGTAGGTGCCCATGCGCATGACCACCGGCGCGAAGTAGGCGTCGGCGATGGAAAACGGGCCGAAGAGCATCGGCCCGCCGTGCTGCGCCAGCAGCTCGCTCCACATCGTCACCAGGCGGTTCAGATCGGCGCGCACGCCGGGCTTGTCGCGCAGGGCCAGCGCGCCGATGTCGGGCAGCGAGGCCTCGATGTTCATCGGGCAGGCGCTGCGCAGCGCGCCGAAGCCGCTGTGCATCTCGGCGCAGACGCTGCGGGCGCGGGCCCTGGCGCGTGGATCGGCCGGCCAGAGCTGCTTTTCGGTGAACTGCTCGGCCAGGGTTTCGGCAATCGCCAGCGTGTCCCAGACGGCAAAGCCGTCGTCCTCCACCAGTACCGGCACCTTGCCCACCGGGTTTCGCGCGCCCACCGCCTGCTTGAAAGCCGAGCCCGCGTCGAAGGAGTCGAAGCGCACCATGACCTCCTCGAACGGGATGCCCGCCTGCGTCAGCAGCACCCACGGGCGCATGGACCAGGACGAGTAGTTCTTGTTGCCGATGTAGAGCTTGCGCATGGAAGGCCTTTCGATCTGGGCGGCGGGCTGCCGGGGTGTTTGGGGACCGGAATCCTAACGCGCCCGATGCACCGGATTGATGCGGAATGCGACCCCGATTGATGCGGGCCGCTCAGCGCCGCGCCAGGTAGCCCGGCGCGATGTCGGCCAGCGCGGCGGGCGTGATGTCCAGCGCCTGCAGACCCGGCAGCCTGCCGCTGGCGACGTTGTCCACCGCCATGGAATCAAGGTTGTCGCGCGTCATCAGCGGCTCGCCGGGCAGGCGTTCCATCACCCAGGCCTGTAGCCGGGCCAACGGCATGGGAAGGGCGAACACCGGGCGGCCGCGCCCGCCGGCCACGCCCGACCACTGGCCAGCCAGGCGCACCAGTTCGCGCAGGCGCAAGACCTCCGGCCCGCAGGCCTCGTAGGTCTGGCCGATGGTGGCGTCGTCCTGCAGGCAGCGTTGCACCGCCGCCGCCACGTCGTCCACCCAGACCGGCTGGAAGCGGGTGTCGGCACCGGCCAGCGGGATTGCCGGAAACACCCGCTGCAGTTGCGCGAACACGCTCAGGAACTGGTCGCCGGCGCCGAAGATCACGCTCGGGCGCAGCACGGTCAGGTCCAGCGTTCCGGCTTCGGCCGCGGCCTGCAGCACGGCCTCGCCACGGGCCTTGCTGCGCTGGTACATCGAGGGCCCGGCGGGGTCGGCGCCGAGCGCGCTCACGTGTACCAGCCGGCGCACCCCGGCGCTGGCGCAGGCGCTGGCGATGCTGCGCGGCAGCGCCACGTGCACCTGCTCGAAGCGCTCGGCCGTGCCATGCAGGATGGCCACCAGGTTCACCACCGCGTCCTGGCCGCGCATCAGGCGCGCCAGGGCGTCCGGGTCGTGCACGTCGGCCGTCACCAGACGCACCGCCGCCGCGGGCTCGCTGCCGGCGTGGCCGCCCTCACGGGTGGGAATGGTGAGCCGCAACCGGGCCGCCAGCCGCTCGCGCAGCTGGCGGCCCACGAAACCGGTACCGCCGAGGATGAGGATGTTGTCCATGGCGGCCACTGTAGCGCGTGGGCCATGTCGGGGTTTGCAGGCGGGTTTTGGGGGCGTTCCGAGCGCAATTTCGTGTCTTTTGTGCCCGATTCCAGCGCCAAACGGCCACCGGAAGCTATCAATAACAGAGCATGTGCAGCCCCGGGACCAGACCCGTATCATGCGCAGCATGGAAACCAAGTGGCTCGAAGACTTCGTCAGCCTGGCCGAAACCCGCAGCTTCAGCCGATCCGCGCAGCTGCGCCACATCACCCAGCCGGCGTTCTCGCGGCGCATCCAGTCGCTGGAGGCCTGGGCCGGCACCGACCTGGTGGACCGCAGCTCCTACCCCACCCGGCTCACACCCGCCGGGCAGACGCTGTACACGCAGTCCCTGGAGATGCTGCAGGCGCTGCAGAGCACGCGGGCCATGCTGCGCGGGCATGCCGCCGCCGGGCAGGACGTGATCGAATTCGCCGTCCCGCACACGCTGGCGTTCACGTTCTTCCCGGCGTGGATGTCGAGCCTGCGCGAGCGCTTCGGCCCCATCAAGAGCCGGCTGATCGCGCTGAACGTGCACGACGCGGTGATGCGCCTGGTCGAAGGCGGCTGCGACCTGCTGATCGCCTATCACCACCCGTCGCAGCCCCTGCAGCTCGATGCCGAGCGCTACGAGATGGTGCGCCTCGGCCAGGAAAAGCTCTCGCCCTACGTCAAGGCCGACGCCGACGGCGCGCCGCTGTACCGCCTGCCGGGCCGCCCCGGCCAGCCGCTGCCCTACCTTGGCTACGCGCCCGGCGCCTACCTGGGCGGCGTGACCGATCTGATCCTCAAGGAAGCCGGCACCGCCATCCACCTCGACCGGGTCTACGAAACCGACATGGCCGAGGGCCTGAAGGTGATGGCACTCGAAGGCCACGGCGTGGCCTTCCTGCCTTACAGCGCGGTGAAAAAAGAGCTGCGCGAAGGCAAGCTGGTGTCGGCGGCGCCGCCCGGCCTGCCGGGGCTGGAGCTGCTGATGGACGTTCGGGCCTATCGGGGGAAACCCTCGGTCAAGGGGGCTGCCAAGGGGCCGGCACAGGCATTCTGGGCCTTTCTGGAGGCCCAGAACGCCGAAAAATGACCGGGGTCCCCTGTTTATAAATTTTTAGCATGATGTGCGCGGCAATCCGCATTGGCGTTTCACCGGCCCGACATATACAGTTCGGCCCGCGGCGCTCGGGCAGGCAGCGGAGACCTTCGATCAACCGGTGCGCGACGACGCCGGCAGGCCACGGGCACGAAGCATGCTTGCGCTCAGGGTCTGCGGCTTCACCGCCGGGCGGCGAACAAGGGTTTTCCGTGTTGTCCCGCCCGGGCGAATGCCTAGAATCTGTGCACCCCAACCAACCTTTTGCAACCCGAGGAACATTCATGAAGAAACATCTGATCGCTTTCGCCGCCCTGGCCGTTGCCGCCGGCGCCGCCCTGGCCCAGGCCAACGACACGATCGCCAAGGTCAAGGCCTCCGGCAGCGTCACCATGGGCGTGCGCGACTCGTCGGGCGCCCTGTCGTACACCCTCGGCGACGGCAAGTACGCCGGTTTCCATTACGAGCTGTGCCAGCGCATCCTGGCCAACCTCGAAAAGACGGCCGGCAAGAAGCTGGAAATCAAATACCTGCCGGTGACCTCGCAGAACCGCATTCCGCTGGTGCAGAACGGCACGGTCGACATCGAGTGCGGCTCCACCACCAACAACGCCACGCGCCAGAAGGACGTGGCCTTTGCCGTCACCACCTACGTCGAGGAAGTTCGCATCGCGGTCAAGGCCAACTCGGGCATCACCTCGCTGAACCAGCTCAACGGCAAGAACGTGGCCACCACTACGGGCACCACCTCGGTGCAGTTGCTGCGCAAGCATGAGCGCGCCACCGGCGTGGACTTCAAGGAAGTGTTCGGCAAGGACCATGCCGACAGCTTCCTGCTGCTCGAATCGGGCCGCGCCGACGCCTTCGTGATGGACGGCCAGATCCTGGCTGGCAACATCGCCACCTCCAAGAACCCGGCCGACTTCAAGATCGTCGGCGAGGTGATCAGCGTCGAGCCCATCGCCATCATGCTGCGCAAGGACGACCCGGCCTTCAAGAAACTGGCCGACGACACGCTCAAGGACCTGATGAAGTCGGGCGAAATCGGCAAGATCTACGACAAGTGGTTCATGCAGCCGATCCCGCCGAAGAACACGCGCGTCGGCCTGCCGGCCAGCGAAGCCACCAAGGCGGCCTGGGCCAACCCCAACGACAAGCCGCTGGAAGACTTCCTGAAGAAATAAGCACCGAAGGACGGCAACCCGGAACCGATGAACCCCGTCCGGCCCAGAACCGGGCGGGGTTTCGTTTTTCCGGCACTGTCGTTGCACCGGCGGGCGCACGCCCCATGCCCTTGTCCCCACAACACCGACGGAGAACCACATGACCTGGGAATGGCAGTTCTTTCTCAATGACGACGGCAGCGGCCGCACCTACCTGCAGTGGATGATCGATGCCTGGGGCTGGACGCTGGCCGTGGCGGGCGCCTCCTGGGTCGTGGCGGTGAGCGTGGGCGCCCTGATGGGCACCTTGCGCACGCTGCCCAACAGCCCCTGGCTGGTGCGCCTGGGCAACGCCTGGGTCGAGCTGTTCCGCAACATCCCGCTGCTGGTGCAGATCTTCCTGTGGTACTTCGTGGTGCCCAAGGTGATTCCGGCCATGCAGGGCCTGCCGGGCTACGTGCTGGTGGTGGCGGCGCTGGGCTTCTTCACCTCGGCGCGAATCGCCGAACAGGTGCGCGCGGGTATCCAGTCGCTGCCCAAGGGCCAGCGCTACGCCGGCATGGCCGTGGGCTTCACCACGGCGCAGACCTACCGCTACGTGATCCTGCCGATGGCGTTTCGCATCATCCTGCCGCCACTGACCAGCGAGTCGATGAACCTGCTGAAGAACTCGTCGGTGGCCTTCGCGGTGTCGATCTCCGAGCTCACCATGTTCGCGATGCAGGCCCAGGAAGAGACCTCGCGCGGCGTCGAGGTGTACCTGGCCGTGACCGCGCTGTACGCGGTGTCGGCCTTCGCCGTGAACCGCATCATGGCCTTCGTCGAACGTCGTGTACAGATCCCTGGCTTCATCGTCGCCGGCGGCACGGGCGGGGGGCACTGACATGGGCGGACTCGACCTCACATTCGTCAACTGGGACATCATCAGCAACTTCGTCGCCAAGGGCTTCATCTTCAGCGTGCAGCTCACCATCGTGGCCACGCTGGGCGGCATCTTCTTCGGCACCATCCTGGCGCTGATGCGGCTGTCGGGCAACAAGGCGCTGATGCTGCCGGCCACCTTCTACGTCAACGGCATGCGCTCCATCCCGCTGGTCATGGTGATCCTGTGGTTCTTCCTGCTGATGCCGGCGATCATCGGCCGGCCCATCGGCGCGGAGCTGTCGGCCACGATCACCTTCGTGGCGTTCGAGGCGGCCTACTTCAGCGAGATCATGCGCGCGGGCATCCAGTCGATCCCGCGCGGGCAGGTTTTCGCTGGCCAGGCCGTGGGCATGACCTACTCGCAGAACATGCGCTACGTGGTGCTGCCGCAGGCGTTTCGCAACATGCTGCCGGTGCTGCTGACGCAGACCATCATCCTGTTCCAGGACACCTCGCTGGTCTACGCCATCGGCGCCTACGACCTGCTCAAGGGCTTCGTCACCGCCGGCAAGATCTACGGTCGGCCCGAAGAGGCCTACCTGCTGGCCGCGGTGGTCTATTTCGTGATCTGCTTCGGCCTGTCGGCCCTCGTCAAGCGCCTGCAGGCGCGCATCGCCATCATCCGTTAAGAGAAGCCCCGGAGATTCCCATGATTGAAATCAAGAACGTATCCAAATGGTATGGCCCGGTCCAGGTGCTCAACGACTGCTCGGTCAAGATCGACAAGGGCGACGTGGTGGTGGTGTGCGGGCCGTCGGGCTCCGGCAAGTCCACGCTGATCAAGACCGTCAACGCGCTGGAGCCGTTCCAGAAGGGCGAGATCTTCGTCAACGGCGTGGCGCTGCACGACCCGAAGACCAACCTGCCCAAGCTGCGCTCGCACGTGGGCATGGTGTTCCAGCACTTCGAGTTGTTTCCGCACCTGTCGGTCACCGAGAACCTGACCATCGCGCAGATCAAGGTGCTGGGCCGCACCCCCGACGAAGCCAAGACCCGTGGCCTCAAGATGCTCGACCGCGTGGGCCTGATGGCGCACAAGGACAAGTTCCCCGGCCAGCTCTCGGGCGGCCAGCAGCAGCGCGTGGCCATCGCCCGCGCACTGTCGATGGACCCGATCGTGATGCTGTTCGACGAGCCCACCTCCGCGCTCGACCCCGAGATGGTGGGCGAGGTGCTCGACGTGATGGTCAACCTCGCCAAGGAGGGCATGACCATGATGGTGGTCACGCACGAAATGGGCTTTGCCCGCAAGGTTGCCAGCCGCGTGATCTTCATCGACGTGGGCGGCCGCATCCTGGAGGACTGCTCCAAGGACGAGTTCTTCGGCAACCCCGAGGCGCGCCAGCCGCGCACGAAAGACTTCCTCAACAAGATTCTTTCGCATTGAACGCGGCGCGTGCGTCCGGAACAGGCGCCCGCCGGGCGCCTTTTTTTCGCCCCGGCGCATTTGGGACAATCGGCGCCATGACCTCCGAGATCACCCTCACCCGCCCCGACGACTGGCACCTGCACGTGCGCGACGGCGCCGCGCTGCACACCGTGGTGCCGCACACGGCCGCGCAGTTCGGCCGCGCGATCATCATGCCCAACCTCAAGCCGCCGGTCACCACCGCGGCGCAGGCCGTGGCCTACCGCGACCGCATCCGCGCCGCGGTGCCCGCCGGCGTGGCCTTCGAGCCGCTGATGACGCTGTACCTCACCGACAAGCTCCCGCCCGACGAAATCCGCCGCGCCAAGGAGGCCGGCGTGGTGGCCGTCAAGCTCTACCCGGCCGGCGCCACCACCAACAGCGACGCCGGCGTGACCGACATCCGCAAGACCACCGCCACGCTGGAGGCGATGCAGCGCGAAGGCATCCTGCTGCTGGTGCATGGCGAAGTCACCAGCCCCGACGTCGACCTGTTCGACCGCGAGGCGGTGTTCATCGAGCAGCAGCTCATCCCGCTGCGCCGCGACTTCCCCGGCCTGAAGATCGTGATGGAGCACATCACCACGCGCGAGGCCGCGCAGTACGTGGCGGCCGAGGACGCACTGCTGGGCGCCACGATCACCGCACACCACCTGCTGTACAACCGCAACGCCATCTTCACCGGCGGCATTCGTCCGCATTACTACTGCCTGCCGGTACTCAAGCGCGAGACCCACCGCGTGGCGCTGGTGCAGGCCGCCACCAGCGGCAACCCGAAGTTCTTCCTGGGCACCGACAGCGCGCCGCATCCGGCCCACCTGAAGGAACACGCCACCGGCTGCGCCGGCTGCTACACCGCGCACGCCGCCATCGAGATGTACGCCGAGGCCTTCGAGGCCGCCGGCGCGCTCGACCGGCTCGAAGCCTTCGCGAGCTTCTTCGGCGCCGACTTCTACGGGCTGTCGCGCAATACCGGCACCATTACGCTGCGCAAAGAAAGCTGGACGCCACCCGAATCCTTTGCCTTCGGCGACGCCGCACTCAAGCCGCTGCGTGCGGGCGAGGTGCTGCCGTGGCGGCTGGTGTCGGCCTGATCGACTGGTCGGCGCCCTGGCTCGCGCCCTGGCGCGACCCAGGCGAAGCCGTGGACGGCGCGGTGCGTGCGGGCGCGGACCCGCTGGTCGCGCTCAATGGCGGGGAAGGCGCGCCGGTGCGCTTTGTCCCGCAGTCGGCGCTGCCCGACGGCATGGCCTACGAACGGTTCATCTTTGAAACCGGCCAGGTCCCCACGCGCGGGAACCTGCACGATTTCTTCAACGCACTGTGCTGGATGGTGTTCCCGCAGGCCAAGCAGCGGCTGAACCGGATCCAGGCCGCCGAAATCGCGGCCCGCGGCGTGGCCGTGCGCGGGCCGGTGCGCGACGCCATCACCGTGCTCGACGAAAACGGCGCCCTGCTGCAGGCGCCCGATGCGCTGTGGGACGCGCTGGCCGCGCGCCAGTGGCAGCGGCTGTTCGGCGAGCTGCGCCCACTGTGGCGCCAGGCGCGGCTGGTGGTGTTCGGCCATGCGGCGCTGGACAAACTCGTGACTCCCTACAAATCGATCACGGTGCATGTGTGGCGCGTCACCGGGCCCTGCGCGTCGCCGCAAGCGCTGGACGCCTGGCTCGCCGCCGACCTGACGCCGGCCAAACTGGCCACCAAACCCTTTGTGCCGCTGCCGGCGCTGGGCGTGCCCGGCTGGTGGCCGGCCAACGAAGACCCTGCCTTTTACGCCGACGCCGAGGTGTTCCGGCCGGCCCGCCCGCCGCGCGCGGTGGCGCAATAACCGCAGCGGGTCACGGAATTGGCGGTTCGCAACTTGATTTTCGCCATCGCGCCCCTACCATTCGGGGTCGTTCGCTTCCGATTGTGGGAGCCTCTTCGGGAAACACCATGAAACGCATTTTTCTGTTCATCCTGACCAACTTCGCCGTCATGGCGGTGCTGCTGATCTCCACGCGCCTGCTCGGCGTGGACCGCTTCCTCACCGCCAACGGCCTCAACATGACGGCGCTGGCCGGCTTCTCGCTGATCATCGGTTTCGGTGGCGCGATCATCTCGCTGCTGATGAGCAAGACCATGGCCAAGATGAGCGCCGGGGTGCGCCTCATCAACCAGCCGCAGAACCAGGACGAAGCCTGGATCGTCGAGACGGTGCGCAAGTTTGCCAACCAGGCCGGCATCGGCATGCCCGAGGTCGGCATCTTCGAGGGCGACCCCAACGCCTTCGCCACCGGCGCGTTCAAGAACTCGGCGCTGGTGGCCGTGTCCACCGGGCTGCTGCAGAACATGACGCACGAAGAGGTCGAGGCGGTGATCGGCCACGAGGTGGCGCACATCGCCAACGGCGACATGGTCACCATGACGCTGATCCAGGGCGTGATGAACACCTTCGTGGTGTTCCTGAGCCGCGTGATCGGCTTCGCGGTCGACAGCTTCTTGCGCCGGGGCGACTCCGAGAGCTCGGGCCCGGGCATCGGCTACATGCTCACCACCATCGTGATGGACATCGTGCTGGGCTTCGTCGCCGCGATCATCGTGGCCTGGTTCAGCCGCCAGCGCGAATTCCGCGCCGACGCCGGCGCCGCCCAGCTGATGGGCCGCAAGCAACCGATGATCAACGCCCTGGCCCGCCTGGGCGGCGTGCACACCGCCGAACTGCCCAAGAGCATGGCCGCCATGGGTATCGCGGGCGGCATCGGCAAGCTGTTCAGCACCCACCCGCCGATCGAAGAGCGCATCGCCGCGCTGCAGCAGCTCAAGGGCTGATTTTCGGGCTATTTGGCGGCGTTTTCAGGGTGTTTTCAGCCTGATCCCGGCGCCAATCAGCCACGGAGTGCTATGAAAACAGCAGCATGCGAATGCTGCGGTTTTTTATGTTGACCGGGTGGCCGCGCCCACCAGGCTCAGCGCCACCGCCTCGCCCACTTTGATGCCGTCCACCCCCGCCGACAAAATGCCGCCGGCGTAGCCCGCGCCTTCGCCGGCCGGGAACAGGCCGCGCAGGTTCAGGCTCTGAAAGTCGTCGCCGCGGGTGATGCGCAGCGGCGACGAGGTGCGGGTTTCCACGCCGGTCATCACCGCGTCGGCGCGGTCGTAGCCGCGGATCTTGCGGCCAAACACGGGCAGCGCCTCGCGCATGGCTTCCACTGCGTAGGCCGGCAGCACGGTGGCCAGGTCGCCCAGCTTCACGCCGGGCTTGTAGGACGGCAACACGCCCTCGAACGCGGTGGAGGGCCGGGCCGCCAGGAAGTCGCCCACCAGTTGCCCCGGCGCCTCGTAGCTCGCGCCGCCGGCCTCGTACGCGCGCGATTCGAGCGCGCGCTGCAGCACGATGCCGGCCAGCGGGTGCGCCTGCGGCGGGTGCTGCGCGGCCAGCGCGGCGGCCTCGGCGGCCAGGGCCGCGCCCTCGGCTTCGCCAAAGGCGGCCTGCCAGGCGGCCACATCGAGCGGAAAGTCGGCGGTGTCGATGCCCACCACCAGCCCGGCGTTGGCGTTGCGCTCGTTGCGCGAGTACTGGCTCATGCCGTTGGTCACCACCCGGCCCGCCTCGCTGGTGGCGGCCACCACGGTGCCGCCCGGGCACATGCAGAAGCTGTAGACGGTGCGGCCGTTGGCCGCGTGGTGCACCAGCTTGTAGTCGGCCGCGCCGAGCAGCGGGTGGCCGGCGTGACGGCCCCAGCGGGCCTGGTCGATCACGCTTTGCGGGTGCTCGATGCGCACCCCGATAGAAAACGGCTTGGCCTCCAGGAACACGCCGCGCGCATGCAGCATGGCGAAGGTGTCGCGCGCGCTGTGGCCCAGCGCCAGCACCACGTGGTCGGCGGCGACGGTGCGGGTTTCGCCGCTGGGCAGGTCCAGCACCTGCAGGCCGCGCAGGTGGCGCGTGCCGCTGGCGTCGGTGTCGGTCAGCAGGTCGGTCACGCGCTGCTCGAAGCGGATCTCGCCGCCCAGCGCGATGATCTGCTCGCGGATGTGCTCCACCACCTTGACCAGCTTGAAGGTGCCGATGTGCGGATGCGCCACGTACAGGATTTCGGGCGGCGCGCCGGCTGCGACGAATTCCTGCATCACCTTGCGGCCCAGGTGGCGCGGGTCGCGGATCTGGCTGTAGAGCTTGCCGTCCGAGAAGGTGCCGGCGCCGCCTTCGCCGAACTGCACGTTCGATTCGGGCTGCAACACCTGCTTGCGCCACAGGCCCCAGGTGTCCTTGGTGCGCTGGCGCACGGTGCGGCCGCGCTCCAGCACCAGGGGCCGAAAGCCCATCTGCGCCAGCACCAGCGCCGCGAACATGCCGCAGGGGCCGAAGCCCACCACCACCGGTCGCCGGGACCAGCCGGCGGGTGCCTGCACCGGCGCGTGCCAGGTGGTGTCGGGCGCGGGCTGGATGTGCGGGTGGCCGGCGTGGCGCGCCAGCAGCGCGGCTTCCTGTGCGGTGTCGGCGAGCGTCACGTCGACGATGAACACCGCCAGCAGCTCGGCCTTGCGCGCGTCGAAGCTGCGCTTGACCACGTCCAGCGTGGCCAGCTCGGATGCCGGCACGCCCAGCGCCTGCCCGGCCAGGCGGCGCAGCGCAGCGTCAGGGTGAGGCGGGGGAACGCGGTCTTCGTCGGTTTCGGACGGCGCGTCGGCGAGGCGGCGGTGCTCCACCGGCAGTTCGGCCAGCGGCAGCTTGAGTTCGGCAATGCGGATCATGGTGGCGGCTTGTGTTCATCAAGCAGGGGAGGCCGATGATACGGCGCACGCATGGTTCAAGGCGTGGGCAGGAAACCCTCCACCGATAGGTAGCGCTCGCCGGTGTCGTAGTTGAAGCCCAGCACGGTGGCGCCGGCGGGGATGTCGGGCAGCTTCTGGGCGATCGCGGCCAGCGTGGCGCCCGAGGAGATGCCCACCAGCAGGCCTTCCTCGCGCGCGCAGCGCCGCGCCATCTCGCGCGCGGGCTCGGCGTCGACCTGGATCACCCCGTCGAGCAGTCCGGTGTCGAGGTTCTTCGGCACAAAACCCGCGCCAATGCCCTGGATCGGGTGCGGCGAGGGCGCGCCGCCGCTGATCACCGGCGACGCGGCCGGCTCCACGGCGTAGACCTTGAGCTGCGGCCACTTGGCCTTGAGCACCCGGGCGGTGCCACTCAGGTGGCCGCCGGTGCCCACGCCGGTGATCAGCACGTCGATGCCGTCGGGAAAGTCGGCCAGGATTTCCTGCGCCGTGGTGCGCACGTGCACGTCGATGTTGGCCGGGTTTTCGAACTGCTGCGGAATCCAGGCGCCGGGGGTGGCGGCCTTGAGTTCCTCGGCGCGCGCGATCGCGCCTTTCATGCCTTTTTCGCGCGGGGTCAGGTCGAAGCTCGCGCCATAGGCCAGCATGAGGCGGCGGCGCTCGATGCTCATGCTGTCGGGCATCACCAGGATGAGCCGGTAGCCCTTGACGGCCGCCACCATGGCCAGGCCGATGCCGGTGTTGCCCGAGGTGGGCTCGATGATGGTGCCGCCGGGCTGCAGGGCGCCTGACTTCTCGGCGTCTTCGACCATGGCCAGCGCGATGCGGTCCTTGATCGAGCCGCCGGGGTTGCTGCGCTCGGATTTGACCCAGACGCTGTGGCTGGCGCCGAAGAGGCGGTTGATGCGGATGTGCGGCGTGCGGCCGATGGACTGCAGGACGTTGTCGAATTTCATGGCTGGGGTCTCCTGGTTGGGTGGAAGGGGGCCGGGCCCTCAGGGGCGCCGTTGAAGAATCTGCTGCGCGGCCTGCTGCCCCGACAGGTAGGCGCCGCCGCAGGTCTGGGCAAGGTCCAGCGCCACGGCTTCGCCGGCGAAGCGCAGGCGGTCCTGCACCGGCTGACCCAGCCACTGACGGGCTTCCCCGCCGCCGGTCCGCAGGTAGGCGTAGCTGCCCCGGTGCAAGGGGTCGGAGGTCCAGTTGGTGAACGCCCCGCGCACCAGCCGGCGATGCGGCAACGGACCCACGCATTGCACCAGCCGGGCCAGGCCTTCCTGCACGGCCATGGGCTCGGGCAGCGCGGCCAGCGTTTCGCCATAGGCGCCTCCGACCAGGCCGATCACGAGGTTGGAGCCGAACGGATGACAGAGGAAATGCAGGGTCTGGCCCACCGGGGCGTGCGCTTCCGTCACCCAGCCCGCTTGGGGCAGGCCCGCGACCGGGCCGTCGAATTCCAGGATGATCTTGGCGAAGTGGCCCATGGGCAGTTCGTCCAGCGCACGCAGCGTGTCCAGCGGCAGGCCGGGCCGGAAACGGATGCCCTCGGCGCGCAGCACGCCGGTGGAGACGGTGACGATGCAGTCGCGCGCGCACACCGTGCCGCCCGTGGTCTGCGCCACGATCTGCGGGCCGCGGCCGTCGATCTCGCGCACCCGCTCGCCCAGCGCCACCGGAACCCCTTGCGCCAGGCTGGCCACCACGGTGCCGAAACCTTCGCGCACCAGCCAGTTGGGCCGGGTCGACCCATGTAGCTGCAGGCCCTGGATGGAGAGCTGGCTGCTGTCGGCCCCGGCGTCGAGCGGGCCCAGGGCTTCGCTGGCCCAGCGCTCGTGCCACCGGCCGAGGTCGCTCAGCGTGGACAGCGCGGCGTCGGGCCCGCGGTGGGCCTCGATGCGCTGCTCCAGCTGGTCCACCGCCTCGAGCGCGAGCGCTTCGTCGGCCGCCGGCAGGCGCCGGCCTTGGGCGTACAGGTGCCAGGGCGCGTCGTCGTGTTCGACCAGCGAAAACCCCAGGGAACGCGCCAGCGGCGTGAACGGGTTTCGGCCGGCCTGGTGCAGCCAGGCGCAGCCGCGGTCGACCGGGGCACCAAACGTGGTCTGGTCGGTCCAGGCCCGCCCGCCCACCCGGTCGGCCGCTTCGAGCACCAGCACCGAATGCCCGGCCGCCTGCAGCCGGCGCGCCGCGGCCAGACCGGCCGCGCCGGCGCCGACGATCAGGGTGTAGACGGTGGAGGGCAGCGCGGGCATGGGGCGGCGGGGGATGCTGGGACGGGAGGCACAGCATACGGCATCGCGGCGATAATCGCTGGCGTGAAGTCCGCCAGACCGCCGCTGGTGCAAGCTGGGAAACCAGGCACCGGAGGAACGTCCGGACTGCGAAGGGCGGCGTAGCAGCTAACGGCTGTCCACCGTGAGGTGAGGATCAGAGCAACAGAGACGAGCCGATTCAGTTCGGGTGAAACGGGCAATCTCTACGCGCAGCAATACCAAGTAGGCACACGCTGGGCAGCGCAGTTCGCTGCGCTGTTCTCCCCGGGGCCCCCGGGTTGTGTGCGGGTAGGTAGCACCGAGCCGCCAGGCGACTGGCGGCCCAGAGTAATGGCGGTCACATCGCGGGCAACCGTGGTGCACAGAATCCGGCTTACCGGCGGACTTCACACTTTTCAGCGGAGCGCCGCCGGCGCACGGACGGCCTCAGCGGCGCGACAGGGCCAGGCCGCCCAGCGCGAACACCGAGTTGGGCACGGTCGGCTGCACCGGCGCGGGTTTGGCCTGTTTGTAGATGCCGCGACGCACCGGCTTGCGCTCGACTTCGACGCCACGCGCACGCTGTTCGGCGATCAGCGACTCCAGGCTGATGGACTGCAGGTACGCCATCATCCGCGCGTTCAGCGAGGCCCACAGTTCCGCCGTCATGACGGCCGCACCGGCGTCATCGGCGGCGGAGGGCTCGCGCTCGTCCGCGTCCGAGCCGACGCCTTCGACGGCCCCGATGATGTCGGCAACCGTCATGGCGTTCGCGGCGCGCGCCAGGGTGTAGCCGCCGCCGGGGCCGCGTGTGCTCACCACCAGGCCTTTCAGCCGCAGCTTGCTGAAGAGCTGCTCCAGGTAGGAGAGCGAGATGTGGTGCCTTGAAGCGATGTCGGACAGGGAAACCGGCCCCGCGTTGGCGCGCAGACCGACATCGATCATGGCCGTGACGGCAAAACGGCCTTTGGTGCTCAGACGCATGGCATCGACTCCTGAAACAGTCACGAAGCCCGTGACAGGGCACAGTATAGGCAGCGGATCAATTCGAGAAAACTCGTATTTTCAAGAAAATCAATTCGAAAATTCCGAATAAACTGCCGCACCGTCCACAGCAGATGGGAACCTGTCCGTGAACTTCAAGCACCTTTACTATTTCTGGGTCGCGGCCAAGGCCGGCGGCATCAACCGCGCCGGCGAGCAGTTGCACACCACACCGCAGACCCTGTCGGGCCAGATCAAACTGCTCGAACAGTGGCTGGGCCGCGCGCTGTTTCGCAAGCGGGGCCGCGAGCTTGAACTCACGAGCGACGGGCAGGTGGCGCTGGGCTACGCCGAGGAGATCTTCGCGCTCGGCGCCGAGCTTGAAACCGCGCTGCGCCAGCACCGCGGCGGGCAGCGGGTGCTGGAGTTCCGCGTCGGGGTGGCCGATTCGGTGGCCAAGTCGGTGGCCTACCGCCTGCTGGAGCCTGCGCTGTCGGTGGCGGAGCCGGTGCGGCTGATCGGCAGCGAAGGCAAGTTTCCGGACCTGTTGGCCAGCCTGGCCCTGCACCGGCTGGACCTGGTGATTGCCGACGAACCGCTGTCACGCCGGATCAGCGTGAGCGCGTTCAACCACCCGCTGGGCAGGACGACGATGAGTTTTTTCGCCACACCGACACTATCGGCCAGCCTCAAGGGTGACTTTCCGCGCTGCCTGGATGGGGCGCCGATGCTGATCCAGGGCGCGGCCTCGTCGGTTCGCCAGCAGCTCGAGGGCTGGCTGGCGCGCAACCAGCTGCACCCGCGCGTGGTCGGCGAGTTCGACGACGGCGCCCTGATGACGGCCTTCGGCCGCGAAGGGCGCGGCGTCTTCATGGCCCCGACGGTGCTGGAGCAGGAAACCGTCGACCAGTTCGGGGTGGAGGTGGTCGGGCGCAGCGCCGATCTGGTCGAGGAGTTCTTTGCGGTCTCGGTCGAGCGCCGCATCACCCACCCCTGCGTGGTGGCCATCACCCAGGTGGCGCGCCGGGAGCTGTTCAGCACGTGAGTCTTGCCGGAGTCCCGTGACGCTTGCGGCGCTTGACTTGAAGTTTTCCGGTTGGCTCCTGCCTCCGCGCGGAAGGTGCAATCGAAACGAATAGCAGACTCGCCGTTCGTGCCCGCTCTTGGGAACATGTCGTTCTGTTAGTTTTTTCCACATGAGGTTTGAGCCTGGAGCGGCCTGAGATCGACGAGACGAAGCGAGTCGATCCGTTGTAAATCGCCACACTGTATTTGGGTTCGGGTTCGGTACTTTGTCCCTGCAAAACCCCTGGAACCCACATGAATACAAGGTTTTCATGGCAAATGCCATAACGCACAACGCCCGCGAACCACAAGATCCTGATTCAGAACCTGAGAGTTCTTGACTGCGTTCTGAAAGGCAAGCCGATGACCGATGATTTCTTCCGCAGTGGCCTGGATCAGATGATCGACCACAGCCACCCATTGGCGGTTCTGGCGTCACGGCTGGCGTGGGAGAAGATGGAGTCCGGAGTGGCGCCGCAGCTCGCCCACAAAGTACGGCCCCTGGGCACAAGCGAAGAGGCCCTTGACCTGGCCGGCGCCGTTGTCAGAGTCAGCGGCGGCACAGCCAGCAACGCCGGTCGCCCTCGGCTGGACACGCGGCTCATGATCGCCCTGACCCTGCACAAGTACAGTTTCGATCTCAGCGATGAAGAACTGGTGCAGCGCTTTGCCGAGAACGTCTACTGGCAATACTTTGCCGGCTTCGAATGCATCGATCCCCGGTCCCCGTGTGATGCCACGCAGATCGGACACTTTGGCAAGACCCCAAGTCCACGTTGCATGCTGGGAGAAGCCGGCTTGGAAGAGCTGCTCAGCGCCACCATCCACACGGCAATCGATGTCAGCGCCGTCAAGAAGAGCGAATTGCAGCGCGTCATCATGGACACCACGGTGCAGGAGAAGGCAGTGGCCCACCCGGTGGATAGCCGCTTGCTGGTGGACGCCAGGACTTTCCCCGGCAACCCCTACGACGGGCACATCTTGGCGGCGCAGATGGAGCAAAGCACAATCTTGCTGCAAGACCGGGACGTCAGCCCGAGACAGGTGGTGGTGGACCAGGGCTTTTGCGGCAAGGATGTGGATCAGGCCAGTCCCGAGCTGGAGATCATCCATCGTGGCCGCATCAAGAGCATGACCAAAACGCAGCGGCGCTGGCTCCAGCGCCGTCAGGCGGTGGAGCCAGCCATCGGGCATCTGAAGTTAGACAATCGCATGCAGCGTTGCTGGCTGCAAGGGCAAACCGGTGATGCCCTGCACACGCTGTGTTGTGCGCTGGGCTACAACTTGCGCTGGCTCATGCGCGCGGTGGTGCGTCTGGGCCTGAAGGGCCTTTTGTTGTGCCTGTTTGCGCTGGCGTATGGGGCCCGCCTTGCCTTCACACGGGTGCCAGCAGTCAGCATCAGCGGCTATGTTTCCGCCCTGGACCTTGACGTTACCCCGCGACTGGCACCGGCAGGCCGCTGAAAAATGAAGGTAATATCCCAAGAAGTGGTGAAAGTCATTGATGCGCGCCAAGGCGCGAAGGGCGAAGCGGCTTGCCGCGCGGCGGCGCCCCGAAATGGGGTGGCCATCGTGGTTCCGGATAAGGTTGAGGGGCGAACCAAACAATACTGATCCTCAAAGGAAATCACAATGACCAACGCCACTATCGCATTTATCGAGCTCGCCGAAAAGGGAGCCAACTTTGACATGCTGCGCCAGATGGTGCAGTTCATGGTCCAGCGCCTGATGGCGCTGGACGTTGAAGCCCGCTGAGGCGCCGGCTAAGACGAGAAGGGCCCCGAGCGCATCAACAGCCGCAACGGCTACCGAGAAGGCGCTGACCGCGGTCATCCAGGAAGCCTATGTGCAAGGCATCTGCAACCGCTCGGTGGACGAACTGGTCAAGGCGCTGGGCATGGATGGCGTCTCCAAGAGCCAGGTCAGCCGGCTGTGCGGCGAGCTCGACGAGCGTGTGGGCGCTTTCCTGAACCGCCCGATCGAAGGCGACTGGCATTTACTTGTGGATCGATGCGACCTACGTCAAGACACGCCAGGGCAGACGCATGGTCAGCGTGGACGTGATATTGGCGGTGGGCGTGAGCACCGATGGTCAGCGCGAAGTTCTGGGGCTGAAGGTGGGCGCCAGCGAGGCCGAGCCGTTCTGGACGGAGTTCCTGGGCAGCCTGAACCGCCGGGGTCTGCGAGGGGTGAAACTGGTCATCAGCGACAGCCAAGAGGGCATCAAGGCTGCGGTGTCCAAGGTGCTCAAGGCCACCTGGCAGCGCTGTCGGGTGCACTTCATGCGTAACGCCCTGGCGCATGCGGGCAAGACCCAGCGGCACATGGTCTCGGCGGCCATCGGCACGGTGTTCGTGCAGGACACACCCGAGGCGGCGCAGTCGCAGTGGCGATCGGTGGCCGATCAGCTGCGCGAGAAGTTTCCCCGACTGTGCGCCCTGATGGACGAAGCCGAGCACGATGTGCTGGCATTCATGACGTTTCCGAGGGCGCGTTGGACGCAGATCTACAGCACCAACCCGCTTGAAAGACTCACCGCGGAGATCAAGCGACGCACCCATGTCGTGGGTATCTTCCCCAATGAGCCGTCCATCATGCGACTGGGGGGCGCGATGATGCTGGAACAGAACGATGAATGGAGCCTGAAGCGGCGCTACAAGCAGCTCGAAGGACTGCAAACCCTCTGCGATACTGTGCCGACTCGGCTGTCCGCTGTGGCTCGCTGAGTACCGTGTGCCTCAGCCTGTCCGGGCTGTGGACTTACACCACGGGTTGGGACGCGACCAAAATGAATTTTGCAGGGGCGACTACTTACCGATAACAATTTAGGACCTGACCCCTAATCAACCGACGCCGACCACGTTATATTTCCAATGAGGATCTGGCATGCTGAGGCTGGCAGGTCGCCTGTTCATTCCAACATGCTGGAGGCCCAAGTGGTCAAGAAACTGCAAAAGACAAGTACGAGCAAGAAGTCCCCGGTCCAGCTCAGCGGGTCGGTGAAAGATTCGGCGCAACAGATCTGGCTTGCCGGCCTGGCTGCTTTCACCAAAGCCCAAAATGAAGGCGGCAAGGTGTTCGAGACGCTGGCAAAGGAAGGCCTTTCGATCCAGCGCAAGACCCAGGCTGCCGCCGAGGAGAAGATCACCGAAGCGACCAGCAAAGTGGCCGACATGGCCACCGGCATTACGTCCAAGGCCACAGGCCAGTGGGACAAGCTGGAGACCATCTTCGAGGAACGCGTTGCCAAGGCGCTCAACAAGCTCGGCGTGCCATCGTCGAAAGACATCGACGCCCTGATCGCTCGGATCGACGAGCTCACCCGGAGCGTTCAGAAGCTGTCGGCCAAACCCGCCCCCGCCTCAGCGGCATCCGCAACAAAGCGCGCCGCAGCCAAGAAGCCGCCGAAGTCTGCGCCGGGCGGGACCGAGACCGCAGTGAAGGCGCCCGCCAGGCGCCCCGCACGAAAGACCAAACCCGCAGGGGCATGACATGCCGAAAAAAGCCCGAACTACGTTCGGGCACCTTGAGCAAACAAAGGGGCGACAGGTTCGCCCCTTTGTTTTTTTCGCTTGCTGCAACGCAGCAAGAGCCGAATCACCTTTCGTCAGCACCGTGCCATGAGCCCTGACACAGCACGCTCCCTCCGCCTGGTTCGCAGCACCCGGCAAACATCCTCGGCAAGCTCCACCTCAGCGCCCGGGCCTGCACGAAGGAGAAATAATAAACCGCGAATCGCCCTCGCGCTGGCCGGCGGGGGCCCACTGGGTGCCATCTACGAAATTGGCGCCTTGTGTGCGCTTGAAGAGTCGCTGCACGGAATCGATTTCACCGCGCTCGATCATTACGTGGGGGTCTCAGCCGGCGGCTTTCTCGCTGCGGCGCTCGCCAACGGCATGACTCCGCGCGAGCTCTGCGACGGCTTTATCGAAAACAGCGACGAGAGCGCGGAGGTTTTTGACCCGTCCTGGCTGACGGTGCCCGCCTGGGGCGAGTTCGCGCGGCGGTCGATCATGATGCCGGGCCTGGTGGCGTCGGCCTTGTGGCGGTTGCTGGTTGAGCGGCGTTCGCTGATCAGCGCACTGGAGCGGCTCGGGCCGGGCCTGCCGACCGGGGTGTTTGCGAACGACGAAGTCGACCATCGTCTGGCCGCGCTGTTCTCGCGCGCCGGGCGCACCAATGACTTCCGCGAGCTCAAGACCCAGCTGACCCTGGTCGCGACCAATCTGGACAGTGGCGAGGCCGCCCCATTCGGGCGCCCGGGGTGGGACCATGTGCCCATCTCCAAGGCGGTCCAGGCCAGTTCGGCCTTGCCGGGCTTGTTCCCACCGGTCGAGATTGACGCGCATTATTTCGTCGATGGGGCCCTGAAGAAGACGATGCACGCGACGGTGGCGCTTGACGAAGGCTTGGACCTGCTGCTGTGTATGAATCCGCTGGTGCCGTTCGACGCTACCTTGCCTGAAATAGAGCAGGTCATGCAACGCGGTCTGCCGCCCGAAAAGCGCCGCATCCCCCGCATCGTCGACGGGGGGCTGCCGGCGGTGCTCAGCCAGACCTTCCGCTCGATCATCCACTCCCGCATGGAGTTGGGCATCAAGGGCTATGAGCGTGCCTATCCGGACACGGACATCATTCTGTTCGAGCCCGATCACCGGGATCCGGAAATGTACCTCGCCAACACCTTCAGCTACGCCCAGCGTCGGCACCTCGCCGAGCACGCGTACCAGCAGACCCGAGCCCTGCTGCGTTCCCGACGCGCCTCGTTGACCGCCCGACTGGGCCGGCATGGCATCAGCCTGAACGCCGATGCCCTGGACGATCCACGACGCCGGCTGGTTGTGCCCATGAAACCACGCAGCCGGATCGGGCAGGCCATTGTCTCGCTGCAGGAAACCATGGAAGACCTCGGCGACCTGGTTGCACCCAAGCCGCGACGCCACGGTGCCGCCTGAGGCTGACACTCCGGATCGGGAAACGCCCTCGGGGCTTGCGTAGCGGTCCGGGTCGCCGGGGCTGGTCCGGGGCGGAAGCGTCGGTTAGAGTCGGGAAAACACTGGAGGACGACATCCATGGCAAAAAAGGCGCCCCGCCGCACCGCGGAACGCATCCTGGAGGTGACGCTGGAGCTGTTCAACCGATTCGGTGAACCCAACGTTTCGACCACGCTGATCTCGGCTGAGCTCAACATCAGCCCGGGCAACCTTTACTACCACTATCCCGCCAAGGATGAGTTGATCAACAGCCTGTTCGACCGCTACGAACGCTCGCTCAGCGAGCTGCTCAATGCGAGCGACAACGTTCGTGACGTCGAGGACGCATGGTTTTTCATGCATACCCTGTTCGAACTGATCTGGCAGTACCGATTCCTGTACCGTGACCTCAACGACCTGCTCAGCAAGAACCGCCGCCTGGAAACCCATTTCCAGTGGGTGCTGAAAAACAAGACGCGCGCGGTCAAGGCCATGCTTGACGGCCTGAGCCGCGCCGGTTCGATCGACATCGACTCACGCGAAGTGGACGCCACCGCCACCAGCATGGTGGTGGTGCTGACCTACTGGCTGAGCTATGAATACGTGCGCGATCCGCGGCGTGCGCTGGAGCCGGAGCACGCCCAGGTAGCGCTTCTGCGCGGCGCGCACCATGTACTGAACCTGCTCATGCCTTATCTGGTGCCGGCGCAACGCCAGCACCTGCTGTCTTTGGTGACCGCTTACGACCAGGGAAATGGCTGAGCATCCCTCACCCGCGAGACCCGTTTGGAAGCCGACGCCGTTCGTCGGGGCCTTCGCGTTCGATGCCGACACCGTCGCGACGCATTGGGCTCGGCTGCACGCCTGCGACGCGCAACACTTGCCCGAGGCCACCGCGGTTCGGAGCGCCTGGGCCTTGTATCACCAGGGCGAGTTCGCAGCGGCCTTCGAGGAGGGATTGAGTCTGGGCAATGCCGGTGTGACGGTCGCCAACAAGGCGTGTTGCATTTACGCCAACTACCTGGAACCGTCGGAACCGGTCCGGCTCGCCCTGTTCCTGGAAACGGCGGAACGCGCCCGATCGCAGACCCTGCTGGCGCCACTGAACCCGGCGGCCTGGTACTGGCAGGCCTACGCACTGGGGCGCTACAGCCAAGGCATCAGCGTGGCCAAGGCGCTGGCGCAGGGACTGGGCCAACGGATTCGCAGTTCCCTGGAAAAAACGATCGAGCTGCAGCCCGCGCACGCAGACGCCCATGTGGCACTGGGCGCCTTTCACGCCGAGGTGATCGACAAGGTGGGCCCCCTGATCGGTCGGATGACCTACGGCGCGCGCAAGGACGTGGGTTTGGCCATGTTCCGAAAGGCGCTGGAAATCAATCCCGGTTCCGCCATGGCGCATCTGGAATACGCCCGCGGGCTCATCATGCTTGAAGGGCCGCTTCGAAATGCCGAGGCGACGCGCCTTTACCAGCAGGCCGCCGCCATCGAACCGATGGACGCCAAGGAAAGGCTGGACCACGAGCTCGCCCTGGCTGAACTGCGCGATTAGAGAAAAAAATCGGCCCACCCCAGCGCGGAGTGGCCACAAGCAGCTATTATTTTAGGAGTTACGGATACACCTTTGAACGGGTCAGCTCCGGTACCGATCCTTGGCGATGACGAGCAAACCGTCGAAAATCAGGCTCTCCACGAGTTCAAAGTCGACCGAGAGCGCGGGCGCCATCTTCCAACCCGCCCCGCCCGTCATGAAACATGCAGGTTCAGCGCCGCAATGCTGGCGAACGTGGTGAACCATGCATTCCACCGCGCCGGCAATCGCGTAGGTGCCCCCGCTGGTCAGCGCGTCGCTGGTGTTCGTCGGGAACGGGCGCACCTCGCCGGTGGGAACATGCAATCCCGCCGTGCCGGATTCGAGTGCGCGGAGCATGATGCCGTGGCCGGGCAAGATGAACCCGCCCAGAAACCGGCCCTGCGCATCGACCGCCTCGACGGTGACCGCCGTTCCCACCATCACCACCACCATCGGGCGGCGCTCACCGCGCGCCAACAGGCGGTGACGGGCTCCGATCATGGCCACCCAACGATCCGCGCCCAGCCGCGTCGGGTGATCGTAACCGTTGACCAGTCCGGCCTCGGCGGCACTGGAAACGACCCAGTTCGGCGTGACGTCCCATATCTCCATCTGTTCCTGAACCCGCCGCTTGACCGCGTCGCCCGCCACGATGCAACCCAGCATGCGATCCGGCGCGGGCAAGCTGGCCCAATCGCCTTCACCGAGCTTTTCGATGTGTTCCAGAAACGCCACGCCCTGTGCCAGGATCCTCGCGCCAGGAACGGGTGCCTCAAACAGCGACCATTTCAGCCGGGTGTTACCTACATCGATCGCCAACAGGTTCATGCGCTGCATTATTGCGGGTTTCGGGGGGCCAAACGGGCTCCGGCGAACAGGCGCGGCCTGAATCCGCCCTACAGAGCGCCGATCCAGCAGGCGCGCTGAACCGCCGCCAGTTTGTTGTCGACCTTGAGTTTGGCCATGGCATTGGCCAGGTGGTAGTTGACCGTTCGCTCGCTGCAGGCCAGTTGTTCGGCGCTTTGCCGCGCCGTCAGGCCGCCGAAGGCCAGCGTCAGGCACTCGCGCTCCCGGGGACTGAGAACGCCGCGGGCGTCGACCATTGTGCGTCGCAGCAGCGGCCAGAGATTCAGCACCGACCAGGCCAGCGCAGCGGCATCGGTACGGTCGTGGTACTCCCTCGGGCTGAACATGAAGCACTCGAATGCCCGCCCAGCCGGCAAGGGAAACTCGACCCGCACCACGCTCTGGAACCCATGACCCAGCCACAAGCGGCGCCAACGGCTCTGGGTTTCGTAGGCTGACTTGGCAATGTGCTGCCACGCCACGAGGGGCGCGTCCGAGTCACGCCAAGGGGCGCCGAAATCGTTGCTTTCGGCAAGCGCCTTTGCGCCATCGATCAGGCTTGGGGGGTGCAAGGCCAGCACCAGCCGCCGGTTGGCATCCGCAAACGGGTCGGGGCCCAGCACCACCACCGCCTCGACGGTGAATTCGCCCAACGCGCGCACCCAGTCGCTGAGCAAGGCATCGAGAACGACACTGTCAAAGTTAACAGGGGGGTGCATCGGCGCGGCGGCACAAAGCCGAGACAATAACACCGAAACTGACGACGATGCTTCCGATGCAACACGCTCTCGACGTGCCGAGGTGTCCATGAACGGCGTGACGTTCATGGACCGGCTCACGCACCATCCCGCTGTCCGCCAACTGCGGGAGGAGGCGCTGAACGCGCCCCTGGAACCCATTCTTCACGCCTCGATTCTCCGTTTGAAGTGCCTGGGTGCCTTCTCGCTGATCGGTCATCCGCTCTTCTTCTGGATCTGGCATGTCTGGCTGCCGCAGCCTTACGAAAACCTCTGGGTTCGACTGGGCATCAGTGCTTCTGGCGGGCTGCTGATGCTGAACAGGTTCGCGGCCGAACCGTCGCACCCCCGCACGCAGCACCTGTTCAACGCCGTCTGCTTCATCCAGCTTCCCTTGTTTTTCAGCTGGATGTACGTGATGAACGACCGCAATGCGGTCTGGATCGCCAGCCTGGCCGCCGTGGTGCTGATCTACTTCCACCTCACAGACTGGCGCATTGCCGCCTTGGGCTCCCTGGCGGGCTTCGTGCTGGGAACGGCGATGGCTACGTTCATGAACGCGATGGTCGGCTTCCAGCCGGCAACCCATCTGGTTGTCCTCGCATTTGCATGGTTCGCAGGCCTCATGCTCGGATTCTCGGGCGCCAACCTGCGACGCGAACGATTGAATCACTCGCTGACCACCATCGGCATCATGGCGCACGAATTGCGAACACCGCTGTCGACGGCCGGTCTGATTGCCGATGCCTTGCTGAATGAAGCCCGGCGGTCGCCCGAAGCAGCGCGCGCCGGCAAGCTCGAAAAACTCGGTCAGCGTCTCAACGTGTTGACCCGGTCCATGAACCACCACATCGACATGCAGATCGCCAACGCACGGCTCCTGCAGCTGGCACACTACCGCAACCGCATCGCGGCCGTGGAACTGGTCACCGACACCGTGGCGGCCTACCCGTTTCGCTCGAAGCGGGAAGCCGACTGCGTGGAGATCATCGTCCACCGCGATTTCGTTTTCCGTGGCGCCCGCACACAGTTCGCCGGGGTGCTCGACAACCTGATCCAGAACGCGCTGCGCTCGCTGCAGGCGGCCGGTTCTCTGTTCAACCCCGGAGACCTGCGCATCGAGATCGGCAGTCGCGGCTCGGAAGGGAGGATCACCGTCACCGACCGCGGCATCGGCATCGACCCGGCGGCACTCCCGCGCGTGTTCGAGCCGTTCTTTTCCTCGGACCACGGAACCGGCCATGGACTGGGCCTTGCTTTCTGCCGCCGTGTGGTCGCGGCGTCCAAGGGCACCATCCTGGTCAAGTCCGAAATTGCCGCGGGTGCGGTGTTCACCATCACCTTGCCGCTCGATGCCCAGGATCACCAACCATCCATCAAGGGAGAACAGGCATGAAGTTTCCGATCTACCGCCGCCCTGGGGGTGTGGTTTTCCTGGATGATGATCTGGCCTACCTCGAAATGCTGGCCGAAGTGATGCCGGAGCACTGGCCGGTACGCCTGTTCACCCGCCCGTCGGACTGCATCCGGTATTTGGAGCCGGAACCCGCCTTGCAGGAAGCCGACCATTGGCGGCACAAGGACATTCTCGATCGCTGGCACCAGGGACAAAGCCTGATCGCCCAGATTCTTGCCTACTGGCGGGAGGCCGGATCGTGGCGATTCGGTTTGTCGCAGGTCTGTGTGGTGGACTATTCGATGCCGGCCATGAACGGCCTGCAGGTACTGGAGGAGCTGGCGGGTTGGCCCGGCGCGCGGGTCTTGCTGACCGGGCGAGCCGACGAGCAGATAGCGGTTCAGGCGTTCAACGCTTCCCTGATCGAGCAATACGTTCCCAAACAGGCCAGCGAAATATCGCGCCGGCTGGCCGGGTCCATCCAGCGCCTGCTGGACGACGCCTGGGGGCTGCAAGCCCAGGCTTGGCGGGCCAGCCTGACCCGGGAGCAGATGGCGATCATTTCGACACCCCAGATCGGACGCGAGCTTCAGGCACTGGCCGAACGGCACCAGTGGGTGGAGCACGTGGTGATCGGTGATCCCTTTGGTGTGCTCGCCCTCGATGACGCCGGGCAGGCCGCCTGGCTGCAACTCGAACACCAAAGCCGACTGGACGAGCTCGCGGAGCTTGCGGCGAGCGCCGGCATCGACAGTTCCGATCTCGCGCGCGTCCGCAGTGGAGACAGCCTGTTCGACGGCGAGTTCCAACTCGCGATCGGTTCGGACCGTGGGGGGCTGGTCAAGGCCGTTTCATTGGGGCACGGTGTACTGGCCGCGCTCTCCGCGGTGCCGCCATCGCTGTGCCCCGGCCCGGACCAGGGGTATGCATGTTTCCTGCGCGAAAAAAGCGAACGTCCGATCGACGATATCACCCCAATGAGCCCGCTCGCCGCTCAGACTACATCGTCCGCTCCCCGCACGGCCGCCTGATGCCGTCGGGCGATGGGCCAGTCCCAGGGCTTGACCAAGGGGGCGATGTCGGCTGCGACCGCTTCAACATGATCCAACTCCGCTTCGGCGAGCCCCGCATGCAAGGTCAGACGCACCATCGTGCGGTTGCGGCTGGTGGCTGGCGCGCAGAACACCGCGCCGAAAACGCCTCGAGCCTCCAGGCAGTCACGCAACACCATGGTGGCCGGCTCGGTGCCGGCTTCGAGCGCGATGATCTGCTCCGAACCTTGATGAATGGGGTATCCGATCGCCGACAGGGCACCGCGCAGCCGTGACGTGGCATGCCTCAGTCGCTCGCGCGCGGGGTCGCCGTTCTGAATGACGCCGAGCGTTGCCGCAAGTCCGGCGATCTCGTGCGGCAGCAGACAGGAGCTGAACATGTTCGGATAGCTGGTGCTCAGCACGTAGTTGCGAATTTCGGCCGGCAGCGTCATGTAGCCCGCCCTGCCTGCAAAAGCCTTGGCAAGACTGGCGGTGATGAAGTGAACCCGATCGCTCAAGCCCAGCTGGACGCACAGGCCCGCACCGCCGGGGCCATGGGTTCCCAGCGAATGGGACTCATCGACCAGGATCATGCTCCCGGTTCCCTCGGCGACGGCCAGCATGGCCTCCAGCGGACACAGGGCTCCGGTGGTGCTGTAGACCGAATCCACCACGACAACGCCAGGCCCGTGGCGTGAAACCAGGCGCTCCAGGTGCTGCGGGTCGTTGTGACGGAACGCATGCATCGGCGCGCCGGCCCGCCTCGCGCCCTCCCACAGCGAGGTATGCGCCAGACTGTCGAGGTACACCGGGGTCTGGGGGTCGGCGATCGCCTGGAGCAAGCCCAGGTTGGCACTGTAGCCCGACTGGCAGATCAACCCGTCTTCTTTGCCCACCCAGCGGGCCAGCGTTTTTTCCAGCGCGCGGGCAGGATGGGAGTCGAGCAGGAACACACTGGACTGGATGACGAACTCGCCATCACGACGCAAGGCGCTGGACTGCGCGCGCACGATATCGGGATGACCGGTGAGGTTGAGGTAGTCGTTGCCGTTCAGGCGCACCGCGTCGGGACCAGGTGATCGCCCGTGCAGCAGCGAGCGCCCCTGCCAGAGCGTGTCCCACCGGGTGGTGAACTCGCGCTGGACGCGTTGTGCGAGGTGAGTGCTGATCCGGGCGGGCGCGACGGGGGCGGCCGACGTGTTCGGGGCTCGTTCGAGGACTTGCATGGCTTGCTCCAGGTTGCTGATGCAAGCCATTGAATGCGTGACAAGGCCCGAGCGGGTCCTGACCCCTGTCAGAATTGACAGGGGTCAGCCCAAAAAAGCCGTTCTGAGCCCGAAAACGACGACCGATGAAGCCGAGCGTATGCCGGTCAGCCTTGGCGCCAAGGCAGCCGGTGAAATCGCCAGCCCCCCTTGTGACCCCGGTGCGCGTGTTCGTCAGGGTCGCCCTCAAAGCCTTCGAGAATGTTGTAGGCCTCGACGCCCAGTTCCGCCGCCCGCTTGGCCGCCGCGACCGAGCGCACGCCACTGCGACACAACAAAACCAATTTACCTGTCTGCGCCGCGGCCGCCCGGATGCCGTCATCGAAAGCGGGGTTCAGGGTCATCCCGGGCCACTGTTTCCAGGCCAACGGCACCGCACCGGGCACAAAGCCGACCCACTCGCGCTCGGCATCGGTGCGCACGTCAACCAGCACGGCGGATCCCGCCTGCACCCATTGCCAGGCCAGCTGGGGCGACACATCACCGGCATAACCGGCCGCCGGGCGCGCCTCGAACAGGGCGCCACCGCCTGCATCATGGCGCAGGCCCGAGGTCAGGTTGGCAGGCACCGCCTCGTCCATCCTGCGCGGCCGCGGCAAGTGCAGCGCCTCCATCGTGGCCACGAATGCTTCCAGTGATTTGCCGGCCACCCGCGCATTGGTCTTCTTTTCCGAGCCGATGGTGGAGTGCGTGCGCCCGTGGTAGTCGTGCCCGGGCCAGACCACGGTGTCATCCGGCAAGGCGAACAGCACCTGCGTCAGGCTGTGGTACAGCGCAACGGCGCTGCCCGACTGAAAGTCGGAACGGCCACAGCCGTTGATCAGCAAGGTGTCGCCGGTAAAGACATGGCGCGCCGGCCCATTGTTCCAACAGTAGCTCATGCTTCCCGCCGTATGGCCCGGCGTGTCGAGCGCCCGGATGTTCTGGCTGCCGAACGGTAGTTCATCCCCATCACTCAATTGCACCGCCGCCGTCGTGATGCCGCACCCGGCTGGCGCCGCGGTGCGGGCGCCGGTGTGCTCGGCCAGCAAGCCCGCGCTGGTGATGTGGTCCGCATGGGCGTGTGTCTCGACGGCCCACACCAGCTTCAGCCCGTACTGCCGCAGCGTCGCCAGATCACGTTCAAGTTGTTCATCGACCGGATCGATGATCAGCGCTTCGCGTGAAATTTCGTCGAACAACACGTAGGTATAGGTGCTGGACGCCTGGTCGAACAATTGAATGGGGTTCATGACACCTCCGGGAATCAGGCGAACTTCGTCAGCATGTCAGCCACATGTTCGGCCGACTGGTCGCCCTGTTCGATCATGCAACCGACCATCGAGAAAAAGGACTTGTCCAGCGCCTTGCGCGCGGCTGCCATCTGCTGGGCGATTTTTTCGCAATCGGCGTCGCCGTCGATCAGCTTCTGAAGGCCGCGCAGCTGTCCTTCGATCCGGGCCAGCCGGGCGCACAGGGCGCGTTTCTTGTCAGCGTCAACGATTCTGCTCATGGTGTGATCCGTCGTCGGGTTGAGGTATGGAGGCTTTCGCCTTTGTTCATGATAGCCGCGGTGTCGGCTGGCGTCAGCATGCCCGTGGCAACCGCCGCCTGTCAGTGACAAGTCAAGGGGCAGCGGTTAATATTGACGTTTACGTAAACGTCAATCAAGGAATGTTGATGTCCAAGACCGCCGACACCGTCAAGGACCTGCTGAGCGCCTGGCAACCGCCGGTTGACGGCGGCGGTGGACCGTTTTCCTTGGATGGTCTCGACCCGGCGGCCAGGCCCTTCATGGACGGAAACAAGGCCGATGGCAAAGCCGCCGTGGAAGCGCTGGCGCTGGAGCTGGACGCCCTCCAGGACCTGTTCCTCGCGGACCGGCGCTTCAAGCTGCTGGTGATCCTGCAGGGCACGGACACGTCGGGCAAGGACGGCACCATTCGCGGCGTGTTCGGGCAAACCAGCCCGCTGGGCGTGCACACCGTCGGCTGGAAAGCCCCCAGCGCCGCCGAACTGTCGCGCGACTACCTCTGGCGTATACATCAGCAGGTTCCGGCCACCGGTGAGGTCACGGTGTTCAACCGCAGTCATTACGAAGACGTGCTGGTGCCCGTGGTCAACGGCTGGATCACGCCTGAGCAGATCCGCCAGCGCTACGCCCACATCAATGCCTTCGAGCGCTTGCTGAGCGAAACCGGCACCGTGATCATGAAGTTCATGTTGCACATCAGTTTCGAAGAACAGGGACGCCGACTGCAGGAACGCCTGGACGACCCGACCAAACACTGGAAGTTCAGCCTGGGCGATCTCGACGCGCGCAAGCATTGGCCCGATTACCAGAAAGCCTACGAAGCCCTGCTCGGCGCCACCAGCACCCCGTGGGCGCCCTGGACCGTGGTGCCGTCCGACTCCAAGGTCCACCGCAACCTGATGATCGCCACGCTGGTGCGCGACAGACTGAAATCCCTGAACCTGCGTTACCCGCCCAGCGACCCGGCCCTCAAGGGCCTAAAAATCGAATAGACACCCCGTTCCCGATTCCAACTCCCGAAGAGACGAAAGCACCCACCGCCATGACCGATCTTTCCGCCGAATTCCAGGCCCTTGCCAACTACCGCCCCACGCACAAAGTGCGTTTTGTCACGGCCGCCAGCCTGTTCGACGGGCACGACGCCGCGATCAACATCATGCGGCGCATCCTTCAGAGCATGGGCGCCGAGGTCATCCACCTGGGCCACAACCGATCGGTGGACGAGGTGGTCACGGCCGCGTTGCAGGAAGACGTGCAGGGCATTGCGATCAGCTCCTACCAGGGCGGTCACGTGGAGTACTTCAAGTACATGGTGGACCTGCTCAAGAGCCGCGGCGGCGCCCACATCCAGGTCTTCGGCGGTGGTGGTGGCGTGATCGTGCCGGCGGAAATCCGCGAGCTTCAGGCCTACGGCGTGGGCCGCATCTACAGCCCCGAGGACGGGCAGCGCATGGGCCTTGCCGGCATGATCGGCGAGATGGTGATGCGCTGCGACCAGGACATCACGGTCCACGCACCCAAATCCGTCGAAGCGATCCAGGGCCACGGCGAGATGGCCTGGCGTGCGCTGGCCCAGTTGATCACCGCTCTGGAAAACGGCAAGGCGGACGAGGCACTGGTGACCAGCCTGCGCACCCGGGCCGCCGACCACAAGGTACCGGTGCTGGGTATCACCGGCACCGGGGGTGCCGGCAAGTCCAGTCTCACCGACGAGCTGATCCGCCGGCTGCGGCTGGACCAGGGCGACCAACTGCGCGTGGCGGTGGTCTCGATCGATCCGTCCCGCCGCAAGAGTGGGGGCGCCCTGCTCGGCGACCGCATCCGCATGAACGCGATTTCGCCCTGGCAAAACGGCCCGCGCGTGTTCATGCGCAGTCTGGCCACCCGTGACTTCGGCAGCGAGATTTCGGCGGCGCTGCCCGACGTGGTAGCGGCCTGCAAGGTGGCCGGCTTCGACCTGATCGTCGTGGAAACCTCGGGCATTGGCCAGGGCGATGCCGCCATCGTGCCGCATGTCGACGTGCCCATGTACGTCATGACGCCCGAGTTCGGCGCCGCGAGCCAGCTCGAAAAGATCGACATGCTCGATTTCGCCGAGTTCGTCGCGATCAACAAATTCGACCGCAAAGGCGCCTCGGATGCGCTGCGCGATGTGGCCAAACAGGTGCAGCGCAACAAGGAGGCCTGGACCACGCCTGCCGAGCAGATGCCGGTGTTCGGCACCATGGCGGCCCGTTTCAACGACGATGGCGTGACCGCCCTGTACCAGGCGCTGAAGGTCCGCCTGTCCGAGTTGGGGCTGCCGGTCGCCGAGGGTAGCCTGCCCGTCGTCACCGTTCGTCACAGCACCAACCAGACGCCGATCGTGCCACCGGCTCGCACACGCTACCTCGCCGAAATCAGCGACACCGTGCGGGGCTACAAGCAGCGCGCGCGCGCGCTGGCGCGACTGGCCCGTGAAATCCAGCAGTTGCGCGCGGCGGCCACCATGCTGGAAAGCGCCCCCGACACCCCCCACACCGATGGCGCCAACGCCGCGCGTCAGCTCGCGGACCAGCGTGACCAGAACCTGGATCCGTCAGCCCGCAAGCTGCTGGCCCAGTGGCCTGAAATGCAGAAGGCCTACGCCGGCGACGAGTACGTCGTGAAGATTCGCGACAAGGAAATCCGCACCGCACTGACCACCCGCAGCCTCTCGGGCACCACCATCCGTAAAGTGGTGCTGCCGGGCTTCGAAGACCACGGTGAAATCCTGAAGTGGCTGATGCTGGACAACGTACCGGGCAGCTACCCCTACACCGCCGGCACCTTTGCGTTCAAGCGCGAGAACGAGGACCCGACCCGCATGTTCGCCGGCGAGGGTGATCCGTTCCGCACCAACCGCCGCTTCAAGCTGGTGAGCGAAGGCATGCCCGCCAAGCGGCTGTCCACCGCGTTCGACTCGGTCACGCTCTATGGCAACGACCCCGACCTTCGCCCCGACATCTACGGCAAGATCGGCAACTCGGGGGTGAACGTGGCCACCCTCGACGACATGAAGGTGCTGTATTCGGGCTTCGACCTGTGCAACCCGACCACCAGCGTGTCGATGACCATCAACGGCCCGGCACCGTCGATCCTGGCGATGTTCATGAACACCGCGATCGACCAGAACATCGACAAGTTCAAGAAGGATAACGGGCGCGAACCCACCGACACCGAGATCGAGAAGATCCGCGAATGGGTGCTGGCCAACGTGCGCGGCACGGTGCAGGCCGACATCCTGAAGGAAGACCAGGGTCAAAACACCTGCATCTTCTCCACCGAGTTCAGTCTGAAGGTCATGGGCGACATCGCCGAATACTTCGTGCACCACGACGTGCGCAATTTCTACTCGGTCTCGATCAGCGGCTACCACATCGCCGAGGCCGGCGCGAACCCGATCAGCCAGCTGGCGTTCACGCTGTCCAACGGCTTCACCCTGGTCGAAGCGTACCTGGCGCGCGGCATGCATATCGACGACTTCGCGCCCAACCTGAGCTTCTTCTTCAGCAACGGCATGGACCCGGAATACACCGTGCTCGGCCGGGTTGCGCGCCGCATCTGGGCCGTGGCGATGAAGGAAAAATACGGCGCCAACGAGCGCAGCCAGAAGCTCAAGTACCACATCCAGACCAGTGGCCGCTCGCTGCACGCACAGGAGATCCAGTTCAATGACATCCGCACCACGCTGCAGGCGCTGATCGCCATCTACGACAACTGCAACAGCCTGCACACCAACGCCTTCGACGAGGCCATCACGACACCGACCGAAGACAGCGTGCGCCGCGCAATGGCGATTCAGCTCATCATCAACCGCGAATGGGGTCTGGCCAAGAACGAGAACCCCAACCAGGGCGCCTTCGTCATCGAGGAGCTGACCGAGCTGGTGGAAGAGGCCGTGCTGTCCGAATTCGAGAAGATCGCCGAGCGCGGCGGCGTGCTGGGTGCCATGGAAACCGGCTACCAGCGCGGCAAGATCCAGGAAGAGAGCATGCACTACGAAATGCTCAAGCACACCGGCGAGTACCCCATCATCGGCGTCAACACCTTCCGCAACCCCAAAGGCGACCCGGTGCCGGAGTCCATTGAACTGGCGCGCTCGACCGAAGAAGAGAAGCAAAGCCAGCTGAAACGGCTCGCCGACTTCCACGCACGTCACGCCGCCGAGGCCCCGGTGCAGCTCAAGCGCCTGCAACAGGCCGTGATCGACAACCGCAACGTGTTCGAGGTGCTGATGGAAGCGGTGCGGGTGTGCTCGCTGGGCCAGATCACGAATGCCCTGTTCGAGGTCGGTGGGCAGTACCGGCGTAACATGTGAGCGCCCCAACGCCCGGCAGTTCACGGTGAAACACAAGGAACGCGCATGAAACTCGTCCGCTACGGCCAACCCGGCAAGGAGAAACCCGGTCTGATCGACGCCCAGGGCAGCCTGCGCGACCTCAGCGCCATCGTGCCGGACATCGGGCCCGACCAGCTCGGCGATGTGGCGCTGGCGCGGCTGCGCAAGATCAAGACCGACGCACTGCCCAGGGTCAAAGGCTCGCCCCGCATGGGCTGCCCGGTGACCGGCATCGGCAAGTTCGTGGCCATCGGCCTCAACTACGCCGACCACGCGGCCGAAGCCGGCATGCCCATCCCGGCCGAGCCGATCGTGTTCATGAAAGCCACCAGCTGCATCCAGGGCCCGGACGATCCGGTCATGCTGCCCAAGGGCTCGCGCAAGTCGGACTGGGAAGTGGAGCTCGGTGTGGTGATCGGCAAGCAGGCCCGCCACGTCGCGCAGAAGGACGCGCTCGCCCATGTGGCCGGCTACTGCGTCGTGAACGACGTGAGCGAGCGCGCGTTCCAGATCGAGCGCGGCGGCACCTGGGACAAGGGCAAAGGCTGCGACACCTTCGGCCCCATCGGGCCCTGGCTGGTCACGCGCGACGAAATCGCCAACCCCCAGCGACTGGGCCTCTGGCTGGACCTGAACGGCCGGCGCGTGCAGAGTGGCAACACGCGCACGATGATTTTCGGCGTGGCCAAGCTCATCAGCTACGTCAGCCGGTTCATGACGCTGCTGCCCGGTGACGTGCTCACCACCGGCACGCCACCCGGTGTGGGCATGGGCATGAAGCCGCCGGTGTTCCTTAAAAAAGGCGACGTGCTGACCCTCGGGGTCGATGGCTTGGGCACGCAACGCCAGGTGGTTGTGCCGTTTTCGCGCTGAGATCGTCGCGAGTTCGGTCGCGCACCGGCGGGCAAAGACGCTGCCGGGCACGTCGGCGGTGTCCCGGCTGGGTGGGGGCCCCTGTTAAGCTTGGCGCCTTTCGGACTTCCGTCTTCCGACCATGAAACCACTGCTGATGCTTGGCCTGTTGGCCGCCTTGTGCGTGCCTGTGCACGCCCAGCCTGCCGCTTCGTCCGCCGCCACGGCCAAAGCCCCTGCGACCTTGTCCGGTGAGGTCCTGGAGGTCAAGGATGTCGAGGTCTACACCTACCTGCGCCTGAAAACCAGGGACGGTGAAACCTGGGCTGCCATCAGCCGCGCGCCGGTCAAGGTGGGCTCCAAGGTCACGATCGAGAACCCGTCGGTGATGAAGGACTTCGAGAGCAAGGCGCTGAAGCGGACTTTCCCCACCCTTGTGTTCGGTTCCCTGGCCGGAACCGCGGGCAACGATTTTGCTTCCGCGCACGGCAACATCCCCAAGGCTGCCGCCGCCGACACCGCACCCATCAAGGTATCCAAAGCCAGTGGGCCCAATGCCCGCACGGTGGCCGACATTTACGCGAAGGCGTCCGACTTGAAGGACAAACCCGTGGTGGTCGCCGGCAAAGTGGTCAAGTTCAATGCCGCCATCATGGGCAAGAACTGGATCCATCTGCGCGACGGCACCGGCGACGCGGCCAAAGAGACCAACGACCTGCTGGTCACGACCCAGGCCACCGCCAAGCTTGGCGACGTCGTCACCGTGTCGGGCGTCGTGCGCACCAACAAGGACTTCGGATCGGGCTACACCTACAAGGTGCTGGTCGAGGACGCCACCCTCAAGCCCTGACCCGGCGCGAGCGGAATCAGCTGAATTCCTTCTCGTGCATCCAGGCCGCGTGCTTGGGCGCGCGTTTGGTCTTGTTCCACTCCTCCAGCATCTCCCACTTCACGTCGTCCAACTTGCGGTACATGTCCGGCGTACCGGTGTTGGCGGCCAGCTCGAGGCGGTGTCCGTTGGGGTCGAAGAAATAGATCGACTTGAAGATGGTGTGATCGGTCACGCCAACGACCGGGATGCCCGACGCTTCGAGGCGCGCCTTGGTTTCTTCCAGCGTCTTCACGCTGTCCACCTCGAACGCGATGTGCTGCACCCAGTCGGGCGTGTTGGGGTCCCGGCCCATCGGCGGCGAGTTCGGAATCTCGAAGAAGGCCAGCACATTGCCCTGCCCGGCGTCGAGGAACAGGTGCATGTAGGGGTCGGGCGCGTGGGTCGAGGGCACCTGGTCCTCGGCGATGGCCAGCACGAACTTCATGTTCAGGTGCTTGACGTACCACTCGACGGTTTCCTTGGCGTCCTTGCAGCGGTAGGCGACGTGGTGGATCTTCTGGATGTTCATGAGCTTCTCCTGGTATGAAGGGAGGGAATGAATCAGACGCCTTGGCGCGCCAGCGCCAGCGCTTCGCGCAGCACCGAAATGTCACCGATGTGGTTGGCCAGCAGCAGGATCAGGCGCGCATTGAGGGCCTCGCTCTGCTCGTCACTGAGGTCGCGGTGGCTTTCGATCAGCGCTTCGTAGAAATCGTCGCCGGGCGAGAACTCGCGGAAGTAGCGCTGGCCGGGTTCCTGGAAGTTGGGCTGGAGTTGCAGGGGCATGGCGGATTCCTCGGGTCTCAGGCGTTGCAGGTGGCGCGCGCCACGGCGGCGCGCACACGGGCGGGGTCGAAGGCGCGCCAGCGAGCGGCCACGTGCTGGTCGGGGCGGATCAGGTAGGTCGTGCCGGGCCGGGCGTCGTAGCGGCGAGCGATCAGCCCCTGCGCATCGGCCAGCACGGTGACGCCGGCCATCTGGCCGCCCGACGGCGTCACCACCACCGGCTCCACCGCGATGGCATCACCCGCGAACGACTTGAACTGCGCCAGCGTCGCGGCATCCACCGCGCCTGCGCTGTCGGCAAACACCAGCAGCTGGAACCGGTTGCCCACCTGATCGAGCAGCCAGCCGTCCCGCTCCCCGACACGGATGGGCGCGTCGTCCATCGGCGCACCGGGCACCATGTCGCCGGCAAAGGCATCCCCGTCCGGCGTGTTCAGGGCCGATTTCGTCAGGAACGAGGGCACCGACAGCCGCCCGGAGTTGACCAGCCGGCGCGCGAACGCATGGTCCTGGGCCAGGTCGAGCACCGCGTTGCGGAAGGTCTTGCTGACACGGCTCTTGGGCGTGATGAAGTCGGTGGAGCGCGTCGAGTTCATCAGGTTCTCGTCGGCCGCGAAGGTGCGGTCGGCGCTGTAGGTGTCCAGCAGCGCCCCGGGCGCGCGGCCGTCCATCACCAGTTGCAGCTTCCAGATCAGCTCGTCGGTGTCCTGGAAGCCGGAGTTGGCCCCGCGCGCGCCGAACGGAGACACCTGGTGCGCCGCGTCACCCACGAACAGCGTGCGCCCGGCCCGGAAATCCTTCATGCGCCGGCACTGGAAGGTGTAGATGCTGACCCATTCCAGATCGAAGGGGCGGTCGTCGCCCAGCATGGCCTTCAGGCGCGGAATGACGTTCTCGGGCTTTTTCTCTTCTTCCGGATCGGCGTCCCAGCCAAGCTGGAAGTCGATGCGCCAGACGTTGTCGCTCTGCTTGTGCAACAGCACGCTCTGGTTGCGGTGAAACGGCGGATCGAACCAGAACCAGCGTTCGGCCGGGAAGTCGGCCTTCATGATGACGTCGGCGATCAGGAAACGGTCCATGAAGATGCGGCCCTCGATCTCCAGGCCCAGCTGGTTGCGGATCGGACTGCGCGCGCCATCGGCGGCGATCAGCCAGTCGGCCTCGATGTCGAAGGTACCGTCCGGCGTGTCCACCCGCAGCTTGACGTGGTCGGCCTCGTTCTGCACGCCCACCACCTTGTAACGCCAGCGGATGTCCGCGCCCAACTCCAGCGCCCGCGCCACCATCACCTCTTCGAGGTAGTACTGCTGCAGGTTGATCATGCCGGGGCGCTTGTGGCCGGCCTCGGGCACCAGATCGAAGCGGTAGACCTCCTTCTCGCGGAAGAAGGTGCGGCCCACGTTCCAGCTCACGCCCTTGTCGCACAGCGGATCGCCGACACCCAGGCGATCCAGCACCTCCAGCGCGCGCTTGGCGTAGCAGACCGCGCGCGAGCCGATCGACACCGTGTCGTCGTCGTCGAACACCAGCACTGGCAGGCCCTTGAGGCGCGCGTCGATGGCGGCAGCCAGCCCCACCGGGCCGGCGCCCACGATGATCAGCGGGCGCCGCTGCGGCGCACCGGTCTGCAGATCCGCGGGCGCGGTGTACGGGAATTTCGGGTACGTGTAGGTCCCCATGGGCCGGTCTCCTGAAGGTCCATCGCGTGGTCCTCGCCTGATGTGGGCGGGTCTGGCGATTTACTAATGGTAAATTGATTTTCCTAAACGTAATTCTAACGACGTCGATCGGCTTCGGCAAGTGCACCAACCCGGCACCGTTTTCTGCGCCAGCGCTGATCAGCGCCGGCAGTTCGCGAAAGAATGAAACATGGTTGTTCGGCCATCTTCGTCACCCGGCGCGCTGCCGCGTGCGGTGGCCACCGTGCTGCTGGCCCTGGTGTCGTTGCCGGTGTCGCTGGCGGCGGCGGCGATGCTGTGGCGCCACGCCACCGAACCGCAGCGCCTGCGGCCGGCGCTGGCGCTCACGGTTGCCGCGGCCAACCTTCACGGGCTGGCGATGGCGGCAGGCCTGGCCTCGATGGCCTGGTCCTGAACGGAAAGAATCACTCCTGTTTTGATAGCTGATTGTGGCCATTCGACGCTGGATGGGTGCCCATACGACACCAATAAAACAGCCTGGGCACTGTTTTCCCGCCCCCGGGCTGGCCCGTGACACAATGCACGGCACGGGCTCGCCCCCCTGGCGCCCGAGCGGCATGACCATGACCCCGAACCTCCCGCGAACCTGCGACTGGCCGATGGTGGCCGCCACCTTGCTGGCAGCCCTGCTCGCCGGGTGCAAGCCGGCGCCCGAGCACACCTACGCCGGCTACATCGAAGGCGAATGGCTCTACCTCGCCGCGCCGCTGGGCGGCTACCTCGACACCCTGCCGGTGGCGCGCGGCAGCCGCGTGGCGGCCAGCGCGCCGGTGTTCTCGGTCGAGGCCCTGCCCGAGCAGCATGGCCTGCGCGAAGCCCAGGCACGCGCCGATTCGGCCCGCCAGAAGGCGCAGAACCTGCGCGAACCGCGCCGTCCGAGCGAGGTGGCGGCGATCGAAGCCCAGATGCGGGTCGCCCAGGCGGCGCTGGCCTTGTCGACGCGGCAGCTGGAGCAAGCACAGGCGCTGGCCGCCAGCAAGTTTGTGTCCGACGCCCGGGTAGACGAAGCGCGCGCCGCCAAGGCCCGCGACGCCGCGCAGGTCGAAGCCCTGCGCCAGGAACTCGCGACCACCCGCCTGACCGTGGGCCGCGAAGCCGAGGTGCGCGCCGCGCAAGCCGACGCCGAGGCCGCGGTGGCGCAGGTGGCCCAGAAGCAATGGCAGGTGGACCGCAAGCTCGTCACCGCCCCGCTGCCCGGCGAGATCACCGAGATCTACTACCGGCCCGGCGAATGGGTGGCCGCGGGTGCGCCGGTGGCCAGCCTGCTGCCCGACGCGCGCCGGCGCGTGCGCTTCTTCGTGCCCGAAACCGCCATCGCCGCGCTCAAGCCGGGGCAGAAGATCGAAGCCCACTGTGACGGCTGCCCCGCGCCCATCCGCGCCACGATCGACTTCATCGCGCCACAGGCCGAGTACACGCCGCCGGTCATCTACAGCCGTGGCAGCCGCGAAAAGCTGGTGTTCCGCGTCGAGGCCGCCGCCGCGCCCGAGCAGGCGCCCACGCTGCGCCCGGGCCTGCCGGTGGAGGTGCGGGTGCTGGAGCCCTGAGCCCATGACCGCGCCGCTGGTGATCGACGTCCGGGGCATCCACAAGCGCTTCGGCAGCAAGCACGTGGTGAACGACCTGGCACTGCAGGTGCGACAGGGCGAAATCTTCGGCTTTCTCGGCCCCAACGGCAGCGGCAAGACCACCTCAATCCGCATGCTGTGCGGGCTGCTGACGCCCGACAGCGGCGAGGGCACCTGCCTGGGCCGCGACGTGCTGCGCGAGAGCGCCGCCATCAAGCGCGAGGTGGGCTACATGACGCAGCGCTTCTCCCTCTGGGAAGACCTCACGCTGGCCGAGAACCTGGACTTCGTCGCGCGCATGTTCGGCATGAAAAACCGGCGCGAGGCGGTGAACCAGGCGCTCGAGGACCTGGGCCTCGCCGGGCGGCGCGACCAGCTCGCCGGCACGCTCTCGGGCGGCTGGAAGCAGCGCCTCGCCCTGGCGGGCTGCCTGTTGCACAAGCCGCGGCTTCTGCTGCTCGACGAGCCCACCGCCGGCGTGGACCCCAAGGCGCGGCGCGACTTCTGGGAAGAGATCCACCGCCTGTCGGCCGCCGGCATCACCGTGCTGGTGTCCACCCACTACATGGACGAGGCCGAGCGCTGCCACCGGCTGGCCTACATCGCCTGGGGCAGCCTGCTGGCTTCGGGCACGGCGGCCGAGATCATCGCGGGGCGCCGGCTGCACACCTGGGAAATCGCCGGCGCCGGCCTCAACGGCCTGAGCGCGCCGCTGCGCGCGCTGCCCGGCGTGGACCTGGTGGCCACCTTCGGCTCGACCCTGCACGTCAGCGGCCGCGACGCCGACGCGCTGCAGGCCAGCCTGCGCGACTTCCTGGCCGACACCGAACTGGCCATGACCCCCATGGCACCCTCGCTCGAAGACGCCTTCATCGACCTGATGCAGGCCACGCGCGACCCGCTGCACGCCTGACGCCATGAACGGTTTTTCGCTTTCCCGCTGGCTCGGCATCCTGATCAAGGAGTTCATCCAGCTCAAGCGTGACCGGCTCACCTTCGGCATGATCATCGGCGTGCCGATCCTGCAACTGCTGCTGTTCGGCTTCGCGATCAACTCCGACCCCAAGCACCTGCCCACCGCCGTGGTGATGGCCGACCCCGGGCCGTTCGCCCGGGCCTACGTGGCCGCCATGGTCAACAGCGACTACTTCCACATCGTCGGCAGCGTGGACGAGCGCGAAGCCGGGCGCCTGCTGGACCAGGGCCGGGTGCAGTTCGTGGTGACCTTCCCGCCGGGCTTCCACCGCGACCTGGTGCGCGGCAAGCCGCCCACGCTGCTGGTGGAGGCCGACGCCACCGACCCGATGGCCGCCGGCGGCGCGATCTCGGTGCTGAACCAGCTCGGCGCCCGGGTTTTCGCCCCCGACCTGCCGGGCCTGCAGCAAGCGCCCGTGCCGCCGGTGGACCTGCGTGTGCACCGGCGCTACAACCCCGAGGGCCTGACCGCCTACAACATCGTGCCCGGGCTGATGGGTGTGATCCTCACCATGACCATGGTGCTGATGACCGGCCTGGCCATGACGCGCGAGCGCGAGCGCGGCACCTTCGAGAACCTGCTCTCCACCCCGGCCACGGCCACCGAGGTGATGACCGGCAAGATCGTGCCCTACATCCTGATCGGGCTGATCCAGGTCACGCTGATCCTGCTGGCCGCGCGCTGGGTCTTCGACGTGCCCATGCACGGCAGCCTGCTGCTGCTCTATGGCGTGGTGCTGCTGTTCATCTGCGCCAACCTCACGCTGGGCATCACCTTCAGCTCGCTGGCGCGCAACCAGCTGCAGGCGATGCAGATGACCTTCTTTTTCTTCCTGCCCTCGATCCTGCTGTCGGGCTTCATGTTCCCCTTCCTGGGCATGCCCGGCTGGGCGCAGGCCGTGGGCAACATCCTGCCGCTGACGCACTTCCTGGTGCTGGTGCGTGGCATCCTGCTCAAGGGCAACGGCATCGAGATGCTGTGGCCGCACACCTGGCCCATCCTGCTGTTCATGGCCGCCGTGCTGGCGCTGGGGCTCAAGACCTTCCGGCGCACGCTGGATTGATGCAGGCAGCCGCCTCCGCAATTCAATCGCTCCTGATTCAATAGCTGCTCGTTGCCATTCGGCGCTGGGGTGGGGCAGAAATGGCTTGCAGATTCAAGTACAAAGTGCAACAGAACGCAGTGTAAGGGGAGTCATTTCC